>Ga0116185_1000846_pt1 | contig 33264 bp, 24 predicted proteins | sample AD_JPNNA7_MetaG_FD_89754 | JGI IMG/M metagenome (GOLD analysis project Ga0116185, IMG submission 89754) | Active sludge microbial communities of municipal wastewater-treating anaerobic digesters from Japan - AD_JPNNA7_MetaG | ecosystem: Engineered > Bioreactor > Anaerobic > Digestate | place...
GATAATTTCAGGAATCAATAATTATTCATTATCACAAAATTATCCTAATCCGTTTAATCCAGCTACAACAATTATGTTTTCACTACCTGTTTCCGCTCAGGTAACACTAAAAGTATATGATGTATTGGGAAGAGAAGCTGCATCTCTTGTAGATTCTTATAAAGAAGCAGGCTCGCATAGTATAAAGTTTGATGCATCAAATCTTACAAGCGGGATATATTTTTATCAGTTAAAAGCCGGTGAATATATTGAAACGAAAAAACTAATTTTACAGAAGTAGCCATAACAGAGTAAGAGGTTATTTTTAAATAAAAAATAACCTCTTTATCTTTTAATATTAAAGTTCAGGAGCAAATAATTATGAAGACTGTTCTATTATTTTTATTATTTACGAGCTTAATCCATTCACAACAGCAGGTTGACATTCCCTGGCAAACTCTAGCGAACAGTCCCTGGCCAATGATTGCACACGACCCACAAATTACAGGAAGATCACCGTATTCAGGACCAAAAACACCAACGATAAAGTGGACACTGGATTTACCTTATGGAGTATATTCAGGACCAATAATTGGTGAGGATGGTACGTTGTATGTAGGCACTAATGCTTATTTGTATTTTATGGGAGATACAACAAATTATTTTTATGCAATAGACCCGGACAATGGAAGGATTATATGGACATTCTTGACAGGAACCCCTTTTGCAAACGAATCTGGTTACTTAATCAACAATGAAGGTACAATATTCTTTGGTTCACAAAGCGGATGGTTATATGCAATTGATACCAAAGGAAATCTCAAATGGAAATATGATACAGGTGGAAATATTCATCAGAGAGTAATGAACACTGACTTACAGGGTAATATATACATAGCTAACAGTACAGGATACTTGTTTTCATTTTCAAAAGAAGGAAGATTAAATTGGAAAGCAAATTATGGTGGTGGTCTTTTTCCAAGATCAGTTTCATTTTCTCCTGATGGAAATACAATTTATACAACAGGCAAAGGAAGTAATTTATATGCATTAAACCTTGATGGTAGTCTAAAATGGTATTTAGAATGCCCTGGTGATAGACGTTTACCATTACTTATTGATAACAATGGAAATATTATTTTTTTAGCTGGATGCACACCTCCTTGGAGTTTAACATCAATTGATAGTTTAGGTAATTTAAATTGGGAATATGTAATCAATAATAATAATGCTAATTTCACAGAAAGCTCGCCAGCGATGGATTACGAGGGAAATATTTATTATACGTACGTAGCAGATAGTGCCGGTGTTGTTTGGTATAGCAGACTTGAAAGTGTTGATTATTATGGCAATTACAGATGGACTTATCAATTCGATCAGCCTGAAGAGGTAATAGTAATGCCATTGATATGCGATAAGGATGGTACGGTTTATTGTGGTTCTACTTTCGGATACAATTACTATGCTGTATCAAAAGACGGAGAGTTGTTGTGGCAAATTCCTCTTGAAGGGTATTATGTGGAAAATTCAACTGCAATTGCTTCGGATGGGACATTGTATATTGGTAAATGCCTATATAGTACTTTTACACAAGGAGTTAAAACACTGATAGCTATTCAAGACACCGGCTCCACTTCAGTAAGTCAAAGCAGTATCGAAGCATCAGATTACTCGTTATCACAAAACTACCCAAACCCTTTTAATGCAACTACGCATATTAAATATTCAATCCCACAATCCGGAAAAGTTAAATTAACTGTTTATAATTTAATGGGTAGTGAAGTCGCACGGATTCTTGACATATATCAGGGAGCAGGAAGTTATGATGTAACTTTTCAACCCAAAGATCTTGCGAGCGGAATTTATTTCTACACACTTACCTCAGGGAATTTTACAACAACGAAGAAATTAATTCTGCTGAAATAAATTCTGTCAATTAACATTCAACCTTTGAGGTTAAAATCTTATTACAGATTGCAGCCTCGAAGGTTTTTTATGAATAACAAATAAAATCTTTGCGTTAAAATTCTGACTTCTGTCTTCTGACTCCTTTTCTAATTTCTTACACTGAGTAATACAGAGTTTAATCAGTTAAATCCGTGTTCCAATTAAAGAAGAACAGGATACTAAGTTCTCCTTTAGAAAAATTTTTTTGAGTGAAAAATATTTTGACTTCTGACTCCTGTTTTCTGACTTCTATTCATAATCAATTTGACAGAAAATAAGAGTAAATTTGTATAACAGTAATTTAATTTATAGGAACTGAAATGGAAAAAACACAAATAATAGAATTCTTAAAACAAATACAATTATTTAAAGAACTTAACGATTCACAATTAAAAATAATTTGCGAAAAAATAAAAGTTGAAAATTTTTCAGCGGGCAGCATGGTTTTTAATGAAAATAATGTTCGCCAAAATTTGTTTGTTATTTACGATGGCGAAGTGGAATTATTTAAACGCACACCTTACGGAGGAGAAAAAAGACTATCAATTTTCAGTAAATATGATTTTCTCGGTGAAGGCGCATTAATGGATGATTCACCGCATTCAACTTCTGCACGAGCCACGATTGATTCTGTTATTTTCGTTTTATCAAGAGACAGTTTTAAACAGCTAATGAAAGAAGATAACGAAACTGCTGTTGCAATTCTTTCAAGTATCGGCAGAGTTATTTCAAGAAGAATGAGCGCTGCAAATACACGAGTAATAAACATTGCTGCTCAATATCAATCAGGCAGAACAAGAAATGAACACGATTTACTTGGCAACAGGGAAGTGCCTCACGAATATTATTACGGTGTGCAGACATTGCGTGCAATGGAAAATTTTAACATAAGCGGAGTAACATTAGATTTTTATCCTGTTCTTATAGAAGCGCTTGCAATGGTTAAAAAAGCCGCTGCAAAAGCCAATTATGATCTTGGACTTTTATCCAAACCGATATCAGGCGCAATTGTTCAGGCTTGCGATGAGATAATAAACGGAAAACTTCATTCACATTTTGTTGTTGATATGATTCAGGGCGGTGCTGGAACATCAACGAATATGAATGCAAACGAAGTCATCGCAAATCGTGCACTTGAGATTTTAGGCTATGAAAAAGGAGATTATAAATATTGTCATCCGAATAATCACGTTAATCTTTCTCAATCTACAAATGATGCTTATCCTACTGCTGTGAAAATTGCTTTAATTAACTCAAAGGAAAAATTGGTGGAAGTATTACAGGAACTAATTGGATCATTCAGAGCCAAAGCAAAAGAATTTTCGCATATTATTAAGATGGGAAGAACTCAGTTACAGGATGCGGTTCCAATGACTCTGGGACAGGAATTTGAAGCTTATGCTGTTATGCTTAATGAAGAAGTTAAGAGACTTGAACAAAATGCAAAATTGTTTTTAGAAGTAAATATGGGTGCAACAGCAATCGGAACCGGAATTAATTCTCATCCCGATTACTCAGCCAAAGTTGTAGAACACTTAAGAGAAGCAACCGGACTGAATATTGTTCTCGCAGAAAATCTTGTTGAAGCAACACAGGATACAGGTGCGTTTATAATGTTCTCTTCTGCGGTTAAAAGATTGGCTGTTAAGCTCTCAAAAATCAGTAATGATTTAAGATTGTTATCATCAGGACCAAGAACCGGAATTCACGAAATCAATTTGCCACCAATGCAGCCGGGTTCTTCAATAATGCCCGGAAAAGTTAATCCTGTTATACCTGAAGTTGTAACTCAGATTGCATTTAAAGTAATTGGAAATGATTTGGTAGTAACACTTGCTGCTGAAGGCGGACAGCTTGAACTGAATGTTTTTGAACCCGTAATCGTTCAAAGCTTGTTTGAATCAATTGAAATGTTAAAGAACGGAATGATGACTTTGAAAGTAAGATGCATTGATGGTATAACTGCGAATGAAGAAAGATGCAGAAAACTTGTAGAAGGAAGTATTGGAATTGTTACAGCTCTTAATCCTGCACTTGGATATGAGACCTGCACCAAGCTTGCTAAAGAAGCACTGGATACAAACCGCGGAGTTTATGAATTAGTATTGGAAAAGAAACTGTTATCTAAAACAGAGCTTGATGATTTGTTAAAACCTGAAAATATGATAAGACCCAGATAGGCTATAATAAAAACTTACCCGCAGTACTTATAACAGCTCGGGTGGCAGTGCTGTTATTTAGTATTTGCGGGTAATTTTTTGCGGATAGAGTGTTTATTCTTCCGCGTCACAAACATTAACAAAATTTCTCAATTTTTCTCCCCAATTAATTATCACTGAAATTATCGAAATCTCATCACTTTGCTTTAATTTTGATATATCAAAAAAATAAAGATTGGTAAAATATGGATTCTGTTTTTGATCAATATTTCTATCCCGATACAATCTGCATCGTTGGTGCATCTTCCAAACCAAAAAGTCTCGGCTATGAATTAACCAAATCAGTTAAACAATACGGTTATACAGGTGATTTAGCACTTGTAAACCCGAAAGCAGATGAAATACTCGGCTTTAAATGTTATCCTACAATCAGCTCGATTGATTACAGAATTGATCTAGCAATTGTAATGGTTCCAAAACAATTTGTTGAAGATACAATCAAAGAGTTGATCGCCAAAAAAACTCAAGCGATAATTCTTATTACTGCTGGTTTTAAAGAAACCGGTGAAACGGGAGCAGATGCAGAAGAAAGAATTTTACAGATAATCCGCGATTCCAATGCAAGATTGGTCGGACCAAACTGTATGGGAATTATAAACACTCTTCCCGCTGTTAAAATGAATGCAACCTTTGTTGCTGAAGAACCAAGAACCGGAACAATGGCTTTCTGTTCACAAAGCGGTGCGATTGGTGCTGCGGTATTAAACTCTTTGCGCGAAACTGATATTCGTTTCGGTCAGTTTATAAGTGTTGGTAATAAAGCTGATGTAAATGAAAATGATTTACTTGAATACTGGCAGGATTGTAAAGATGTAAATGTTATTACTTACTATCTTGAAAGTTTTGTCGATGGTGAAAAGTTTATAAAATATTTTATTGATGATAAGATAACCAAGCCAGTAATTGTTCTTAAAGGCGGAAGAACATCAAGCGGAATCAAAGCTGCTTCTTCACACACAGGCGCACTTGGCAGCAGCGATAAAGTTGTTGATGCAATCTTAAAACAGTTTGGAATTATCCGTGCTGATGATTTGAATGATATGTTTAATACTGCAAAAGGTTTTGAGGAATTTCCCACTCCGAAAGGCAATCGTGTTGCAGTTGTTACAAACGCTGGCGGACCTGCAATTTTAACAGTTGATACACTTGAAAAAAATAATCTTTCACTTTCAGAATTAACTGATCAGACAAAAGCTAAACTTAAGGAAATTGTTCATCCTGAAGGAAGTGTTAACAATCCGGTTGATCTTCTGCCGGGCGGAACTGCTGAACAATTCAAAACTGTTAATGAAATTCTTGTCCAGGATGAAAATGTTGATGCGGTTATTTCTGTTTTTGTTGAACCGATAATGGTTAAAGCCTTACCGGTGATCGAAGGAATAAATGAAATACAATCAGATAAACCGATTTTTCAAGTTGTTATGCCTTTACCCGAATTTTGGCAGGAATACAGAACTGAATCAAAAACAAAACGAGCCTTATTTAAAAGACCAGAAGATCCTGCAGTTGTAATTAATAATCTTATAAAGTTCAGAAATAAGAGATCAAATTTAAACAGACTAAAAGCTGATGAAGAAATAAAAGATTTTAATCTGTTAAGTAAAGCCGGAATGTTTCTTACTCAAAATGAAGTTGTTGAGTTATGTAATCATTATAATTTACCGGTTGTAAAAAATGAGATACACAGTATTGATGAGCTTAATAAAAAAGAAATTCATTTTCCTGTTGTGCTTAAAGCTATTGGAGAAAAGATTATTCATAAAACAGATATGAAAGGCGTTGTGCTGAACATTAAAACCAAATCGGAGCTTATTAAAACTTGCGAAAAAATGATTTGGGATTTCAGCAGTAAAAACATTCAACTTGATACATTTTTAATTCAGCCTTTCCTGACATCAAAATTTGAATTGTTAGTCGGTGCATTTCGTGATCCGAGCTTCGGTCCTATGGTTATGTTTGGCTCCGGTGGAAAATATGTTGAATATCTTGATGATACAGTTATGCGTTCTGCATATTTAACAGAAAATGATATTGATGAAATGATCAACTCAACCAAAATCGGTAAAATAATTCAAGGTGTCCGAGGTGAAGAATCTGCTGATATAGACGCTGTTAAAAAAGCAATAAAAAATCTTGCACAAATGATGATCAATCATAAAGAAATTACGGAGGTTGATTTAAATCCGTTAATGGTTACAACCGAAAATAAAATTTTTGCTGTTGATGTAAGAATTAAATGTTAGTTTTTTTATAACAAGCCCAATTCTTTTATCGGATTGGGTTTGTGAATAGTTTAAGCTCTCGCATTTTCAAAATATCATTCCTAAATTAAGCTATGAACAAAATAATTTCTATACTATGACAACTGATGTTTTAATTAAAATATTGAAACAGAAACGTGAAAATGAGTGGATTGAATATAAAGTAAACGATGTAAATCCGAATCAAATAGGAGAATATATTTCAGCGCTTTCAAATTCTGCTTGTTTACATCAACAGAGTTATGGATATCTCATATTTGGAATTGAGAACGAGACTTATAATATAGTAGGAACAAATTTTAATCCTAAGCTTAGTAAAGTGGGAAATGAAGAATTAGAAACCTGGCTTGCAACTCAATTGAAACCAAGAGTTGACTTTAAAATCTTTGAATTTGAAATTGAATTAAAAAACATTGTTGTTTTTAAAATCGACTCAACAATCGATACTCCAATCAAATTTAGAGGAGAAGAATTTATAAGAATCGGGAGTTATAAGAAAAAGCTTTCCGAATTCCCGGAGAAAGCCAGAAAAATTTGGAATAAATCAAAAACTAAAAAATTTGAGAACGACATAGCTTTAGATAATCTCGAATCAGATGAGGTCTTAAGTCTTCTGGATTATACAACACTCTTCGATTTATTAAAGCAACCGTTACCAACAAATAAAAATTCTATTATTGAAAGGCTTTTACAGGAGAAGCTTATTTTAAAAGAAGAAAAGTATAGTATTTCTAATTTAGGTGCGCTCTTGTTTTCTAAAGATATTAACAAGTTTGAAAATGTTTCAAGAAAAGCTGTCAGACTTATCTTATATAAGGGCATTGATAGAACAGTTACAGAAAAAGAGCAATTAGGTAAAAAAGGTTATGCAAACGGTTTTGAAGGGCTTATTGATTTTATTTCAGGTATTTTACCTTCTAATGAAGTAATAACTAAAGCTATACGTCAGGAAACCAAGTTATATCCTATAATAGCAGTTAGGGAATTAGTGGCTAATGCTTTAATCCACCAGGATTTTGAGATTTCTGGTTCATCGCCAATGATAGAAATATTCAGTGATAGAATAGAAATCACTAACCCAGGGAGACCATTAATAAATGTTCTTAGATTCATTGACCACAATCCCCAATCAAGAAATGAACAATTTGCTCAGCTTATGAGAAGAATTGGAATCTGTGAAGAAAGAGGGAGCGGTATAGATAAAGTAGTTTTTCAATGTGAATTCTATCAATTACCAGCTCCAGAGTTTATAGCTGAAGAAAATTTTACAAGAGTAATTCTTTATTCGCCAAAGAAATTAAAGGAAATGGATCGTAAAGATAAGATTAGAGCTTGTTATCAGCACTGTTGTTTAAAATATGTCTCGGGTTCTTCTATGACTAATCAATCTTTACGTGAAAGATTTAATATTGAAGAAAAAAACTATCCCATGGTTTCAAGAATAATTAGTGATTCTATAACAGAAGGTTTAATTAAAGAGTCTGATCCGAATAATAAATCAAAAAAATATGCAAAGTATATCCCAATTTGGGCTTAATCTTATGTAACTGTCATGTAACTGGGATACAAGTTTAAAACCAAAATCTTACTTTTTTTGATGTTTTTGAACTTTCTTTATGTAATTGCTTAATAACAACTATTTATTGGTAGAATAATTTTTTATGAACCGAAAAAAATTTATAACATCAGTCTCTGTTGCTTCAATCGGAGCAGCAGCTTTCTCGAATTTAAGTTTTCCTAAAAATATTTTATTGGATGAGCCGCCCGTTATAAAACCGCCGCGATTAAAATCTGGTGATAAACTTGCGATTGTTGCACCTGGCAGTTACATCTCCGAAGATGAATTGCAGGAATCAGTTGCAAATCTTAATCAGCTTGGATTTGAAACTACTTATTCTGAAAAAATTCTTTTACAAACAGGATATTTTGCGGGCAGCGATAAAGACCGTGCAGATGATCTGATGGAAAAATTTGCTGATAAAACAGTTAAAGGAATTGTGTGTGCCCGCGGAGGTTATGGTTGTTCGCGCATACTTCCGATGCTTAATTATGATATAATCAGATCTAATCCGAAAGTGCTTATTGGTTATAGTGATATAACTGCATTGTTGTATGGCATTTATCAAAAATCAGGATTGATTACATTTCACGGTCCTGTTGGCACTTCCACTTTTAATGATTACTCTGTAAATAATTTTAAAAGAGTATTAATGAATCCAAAACAAAATGATTTGTTTAAAAACTCTGAAGAAAAAACGGATGAAAATAAATACGGAGTTGTAACTATTGTAAAAGATAAAGGAGTTGGGAGATTAGTTGGAGGAAATTTATCAATTATGGTTTCATTAATAGGAACTGAGTTTGATGTTGATTATTCCGGCAAAATAGTTTTTATTGAAGAAATCGGCGAAGAACCTTATAGAATCGATAGAATGTTAACACAGTTAATTCAATCGGGAAAATTTGATAAAGCTTCCGGTATTATGATGGGAATTTTCAGTAAATGTGAAAGCAAAGTAAAAGATGCGGCATTTGATAAAACTTTTACTTTAATGGAAGTATTGAAAGATAGACTTGATAATTTAAAAATACCTGTAGTGTATGGAATGTCATTCGGGCATATTGTTGATAAATTAACAATTCCGTTTGGCGGACTTGCAGAACTTGATGCGAACAATCAAACGCTTACTTTATTAGAAAAAGCAGTTGTTTAATTAAACTAAAAACAAACATTAATTTTTTATGAATTAAATAATTAAAAAGGAAATCTGATTTGAAAAAAATATTTTATTTATTCCTGATAATAAGTTTAACACAACTTACAGGCTGTATTATCTTCAACACAGTATCTTATGAAGTTAATTTGAATGATAATGGAACCGGAACAGCCACAGTTTTTATTGATGATGTGAACACTGATGCAACCACTGCTGAAACCATAAAAGAAGAAGTAGATAATATCCTGCAGCATGGATTAAAAAGTCAGGAATTTATTAATGATATGAAAGCTGAAGGAAAAAATGTTATTTATCGTAATGTTGTGGTTGAAAACAATAAACTTAATGTTATCGTAAAGTATGAATTTGATAATGTCAATAATGTGGAAGGAATGCAGTATGAATCACCGTATTATTTTTTAACTATTCCGCCGACAGATAGTATCATTTCTACCAATGGTCAGATTACAAGAACAAAAGATTATCAAAGGATTATCTGGGATAAATCCATAAAAACATTAAAGTTTAAAATGTTCAGTGATGATACTAATCGTGAAGGTTTGACATCACTTGCAAAGTTTTATAAGAAAGAGGATTGATGTTTGTTGAAGTTGTTTTTTCATTACCATTCAGGAAAGCCTTTTCTTATTCAGTTCCAAAGGATTTGGAGGAATATGTAAAAGTTGGCGTAAGAGCCGTTGCTCCTTTTGGTAAAAGAACTTTAACAGGATTTATTACAAACATACCCGCTTCAGTCTCACTTAAGAAAGAAGAAGTAAAACCAATTACTGATATCCTTGATGATAAACCGACCTTTACAAAAAAAACAATTAAGTTTTACGAATGGTTATCTGAATATTATTTATGCTCGCTTGGCGAAGCATTAAAACTTCTTGTGCCGCAAGGAACAGATGTTGAAACAAAAAGAAAAATTGTTGTTGATAAAGAATTCGTTAACGAACTTTTATTAAAAGAGAAAAAAAAGGACTCCGTAAGATTTAAAATCCTTCTTGAGCTTTCCCCAAAAGATGAAATAAGTTTTGCCACTCTTCAGAAAGCAGTTAAGAAAAAAAATATTTATTCTCACATAAGAATATTACATAATGAAGGCGCTGTAACAGTTGTAGATGAGGTTAAAAAAGCAACTGTTAAGATTAAAAAAGTTAAATATGTAAAGCTTGCAAAAACGATCTCTGAAATTTATTCTGTATTTCCTGAGTTAGACAGAAAATCCCCAAAACAGGTTAAGATATTGCTGAAGTTAATTGAAGCAAAAGATATTGCACTTCCTGTTGCGGAGCTTCTGCATAAAACAGAATCCTCCCAATCATCTTTAAATGGATTAGAACAAAAAGGTTTGGTTAAAATATTTGAGAAGGAAGTTGACAGAAGATTTAAAGAACATTATGAAGAAGAGCATCAGCAATTAACACTTACAAAGGATCAGCAGAATGTAGTTGACGAAGTTTCACAATCATTAAATAAAAATGAATTTAAAACATTTTTGTTGCACGGAGTAACCGGAAGCGGTAAAACTCAGGTTTATATTGAATTAGCAAAACAGGTTTTAGCTAAAAACAAATCGGTTTTAATTCTTGTTCCTGAAATTTCTCTTACTCCGCAAATCACTTCAAGATTCTTTAACAATTTTGGCGATACTGTTACGGTTATTCATAGTCGTATGTCTGCCGGAGAAAGATATGATTCGTGGCGGCGGGTATTAAATGGAAAATCCAAAGTTGTTATCGGAGCGCGTTCAGCTTTATTTGCACCGCTGGATAAAATTGGTTTGATTGTGGTAGATGAAGAACACGATGCAAGTTATAAAAGCTTTGAAATGATTCCGAAGTATAATGCGCGCGATTCTGCTGTTATGCTCGGCAGTATTTTTAATTGTCCCGTGGTTTTAGGTTCAGCAACTCCGTCTATCGAAAGTATGTATAACGCAGAGATCGGAAAGTATAAATTGTTATTACTTCCCAAAAGAATTGATGATGTAAAACTTCCGAAGATTACCTTTGTAAATATTGCTCACGAAAAAAACAAATCTAAAACTGAAACTGTTTTTTCAAAAATATTATTAGATAAAATAGAAGACAGATTAAAGAAAAAAGAAGGAATAATTATACTTCAGAACAGAAGGGGATTTTCTACACAAATATTTTGTAACGATTGCGGCGAAGTAGAGATGTGCGAAAACTGCTCGGTGCCGATGGTTTATCATATAAATCAAAATAAAATACAATGTCATTATTGCGGACTGATTAAACCAGTTCCCGGTGCCTGCACTCATTGTGGTTCAATCAACATAAAATATTTTGGAACGGGAACTGAAAGAGTTGAAGACGAATTGCAGTTTTATTTTCCGAATGCAAAAATTGAAAGGATTGATTCCGATTCAATTGCAAGAAAAGCTTATCTGAGCAATCTTCTTTTAAGTTTCAGCAAAGGAGAAATTGATATTCTTGTCGGAACTCAGATGGTTTCAAAAGGGTTGGATTTTCCCAGAGTTACTTTAGTTGGAGTGATTTCTGCTGAAACAACTTTATGGCTGCCAGATTTTCGTGCCGATGAAAGAACATTCCAGCTTCTTACGCAAGTTTCAGGCAGAGCAGGAAGAAGCAAAGCAGAAGGTGAAGTAATAATTCAAACTTATAACGAAAGACATTTTGTGCTAAGGAAAGTGTTGGAAAATGACTATGCAGGATTTTATGAAAAAGAAAAAGCTGACAGACAAAAAATGGGTTATCCTCCGTTTACAAGAATTGCTTTGATTGAATCCAAAGATAAAAATATTGAGAAGGCTAAAGGTGCAATCAGTGATTACTATAAGGAATTAGTCAGGTATAAAAAATATCTTAAAATTTCCGATCCAACCACTGCACAAATATTCAAACTTATGAATAACTACAGATATCATATCTTAATAAAAAGTTTTAAAGATATAGACCCGGGCGGAGCGATTTTAAGAAAGGCAATTTTAGAAGCCTGGACAGAGTTTAACAGAAAATCTCGTTACAGAGACGTAGACTTATTTTATGATGTTGATCCGCAAAGTATAATGTAATGAATTTGTTTTATTTTTTTACTAAAATGTTTTATTGTTAGAAATTTAAAAAGGACACTGAAGATGTTTGATAAATTTAAAAAGACAAAATTTAACAGATCCTTCGTAATATCAATTATATTACTATCATTTGTAAGCATATTAATTTTAACTCAATGCAGCAGAGATACTCAAAAGAGTAAAAATGTTGTGGTAATTAGTATTCCCGCTGATGTTGCAACATTAAATCCGATGTATGCTTTTGATTTACAGGAAGGACATTTGATTGACTTGCTGTTTTTAAAACCTGCGATTGAAAAATGGAATGATTCACTCGGTGTTATTGAGTTTGAACCAATGCTTGCTGAAAGCTGGGAGGTAAAACCTGATTCTGACTTAATCACTTTTAATTTAAGAGATAATCTTTATTGGTCTGATGGCGAACCAATTACGGTTGATGATATAATATTTTCATTTGATATTTATTCTGACCCTGTTGTTGACAGCCGATTGTATGGCTTGTTTGAGAACTTCTTTACTGATGAAAACCTGCATATAGATCTTGACAAAACTTTCAGAAAGAACTCTGATAAAAGTTTAACCATTTTCTTTAAAGATTATAAACATTATTCTTTTCTTGATTTTAATTTTGCTGTGCTTCCTTCCCATTCTTATAAAAATTTAGATAGAGAAAAAATCAACACGAGCGAAATGAATTATAAACCGGTTACAAGCGGTCCATTTAAATTATATAAATGGGATCGTGATCAAAAAATTCATCTTGTAGCAGATAGTTTATGTTATCTCAATGATGAAAAGAACGTTCGGGAGATAATCTTTAAAATCATTGCTGATGATTTTTCAATGTTTACTCAGTTAACAACGGGAGAAATTGATTTAATAGAAAACCTGGAAGCCGAGAGAGTTAAAAAACTCAATGATTATAATCAGATTGTCATTGGTTTAATTAAAGGAAGGGATTTTGATTACTTGGGATGGAATAATATTGATCCTGATGCATATCAGAAAAAACAAATTAAAGCCAACACATTTTTTGCATCTTCTAAAGTAAGAAAAGCTTTATCAATTGGTATTAACCGCAATGAAATATTTAAATCTGTAATCGGAAAATTCGGACAGATTTACGATTCACCGATTTCTCCGATATTTAAATCATATATTGATTCAACATTATTCAATTTTCAATATAATCCATCGCTTGCTAAAAAGATGCTTGAAGAAGAAGGATGGAAAGACTTAAATGGCAATGGAGTACTTGAAAAAAATAACAGAGAATTTTCGTTTGAGATTTATTCAAATATCGGAAATCCGGTTCGTGAATACGCTGCAACCATCATAAAAAATAATCTGAAAGAAATTGGTATAGATGTAAAAACAATCTTTGTAGATAAAGGCGAGTTTATTGATGGGCTGAGAAATAAAAAATACAATGCCTGGCTTTCCGGATTGACAGTAGAAATACCGATAAACCTGGATAACTTTATCGATCCGGATTCTAAAAAAGGGATGTTTAATTTTTCGGGTTATAATAATAAGGATGTAAATACTTTATTAAATAATATTAATCCTTCCGATAGTGATGAAAAACAAATATCAACATACAAAGCTATCGGTAAAATATTTAAAGATACTGAACCAATGACAGTTCTGTTCTGGCAGGATAATATTATTGCATACAACAAGCGGATAAAAAACATACACTTTTCGCCGCTTGGTTTGTTTACAAATGCGTGGGAATGGAAAATAGAAAATAAAGAATAAAGTTTGAGAATTCAGTTAATATTTTTTTGTTTTCAGTGGCAGGATTATTTCCCGCTACGAAAACACCAAGTCACAAAAAATTATCTTATCATATTTCCGAATATTGCCGGAGCAATCTTTCCTAAGCCAAAAATAATAAACATAAAAACCAGCCAGATGACAAGCGAAGTAATAACATATTTTTTTGTATCGTTTGATTTAAACATTTTGGCAAAAGCAATTCCAACAACTACATAAAACCAGATTGAAAAAACATCTAACCTGCTTAATAAAAATCCCGGTAATGTTTTTAAATCCATATCTGTAAGTGAAGCAGGATTAATTCCTGTTAATACTTTACCCATTAACAATCCGGCAATAACTAAAATTATTCCCTGCAGAACACTAATATAAATTGGTAAGCCCATTGCAGTCATTGCCTGCGCGTAATTGCCATCGCCTTTAAGTACAAACCTGGCAGTTAAAAAAGCAATTGTAGTTATAACAAAAAACCAAAGCAGCATCATTATTAAAATTCCAATTGCCGAAAAAAGCTGCATCATAGTATTATTGCTAAACATTGCCATAGTTTTATCAAGCTGTTCATCAGCTTGTTCACGGGTCATTTGTCCGCTTTCAACCATTTTATCAAATTGTTCCTGCATTGCTTTTTTCTGCTGCTGCTGCATTTCATATTTAATTTCCGGGTTGGACATGTAGATAAAAGTTGAAACTATCCCTACAATTATCAGCGCTAAAAGAGGTAAAATCCAGTCAGTTGCTTTTGTTGGAAAGAAAACAAGTTTAGAAAAAAGATTTTGAGGCTCAGATATTACTCCAACGATTTTATCAGTATGCGATAAATCCTGGATCTCTTGTTTAGGTTCCTGAGGTTGAAGAGTATCTTCAGTTTCCATTGCTTCTCCTGCTTATTTTTGAAATGACACATAAGAAAACTATTTAGGAATAAATCAAAAGGCAATAAAATTATGTCTGAGAACTAATGTTTGTAATAGTAAAATAATCTTATAGAACTGACAAAAATTAAAAAGACTGCTGCACCAATTCCTAATGCACTGCTATCCATATTTGACAGGTCTTTAATCTTCAGCCCGAAAACAAAAGCACCAATTATAATTGAAAAGACTATTATGTTTATTATAAGCTGAGTGCTCCTGAAAAATAATTGCTTTTCACGTTCATCCGGTTTGATTTTTTTTATTCTCATGATGATAGGTAAAAATGCTAATATGGCTAAAGCTGTAAGTCCTTTAGAACCGAATATCAGCACTGCTAATAAAATTAAAACCCCGGTTATAAATTCGTACCAGTATCTGAGTAACATTTCAGACCTCCTCTAAAAAAAATATTTCTTCAACTTTTTTATTAAAAACTTTTGCAATCTTTAAAGCCAAAGGTAAACTTGGATCGTATTTTTCTCTTTCGATTGCATTGATTGTTTGTCTTGATACATCAACAAGTTTTGCAAGATCATCCTGCGAGTATCTCTTTTCTGCCCGTAATATGTGGAGTATGTTTTTCATCTATATTTCCTTTTAACTATTTCAACACCTATCAAATAAGCTACAATCGCTATAATGGCAACTATAAGAATCAAGTAGTTGAGCCAGGTTGGTTTAAAATTTATAAAGATGAAAATTAAAGCAAATAGGAAAACCAATGTTGTTGTAAAAGCAATATTTAGTGCTTCCAGATGAATCCTGAACTTAAGTTCGTCACCACTGACAATCTTGTAATGGAATCCTATTGTGCAATATATAAATCCACTGGCGGACAATAATGTTGAAAGTAGGAATAATAATCGCACAAGTTTAATATTTGTTTCATCAATAGAATTAACAACTAAATTGATACTAAACAAAGGAAATAATAAAAGAACTAAGGAAAGAATTAAAATAGTATTCGTAAATGGGAAATGGATTTTTTTTGTTTTACTATTCATTTTAAATCTCCGGTTTTATTCTGCCCCAATTTATAGTATTCTTTACAAAAAGTCAAGTATGCTTTACATATATTTTTTAGCAAAAATTCATCTTAGAATAATGATTTGTAAATTTGTTCAAGAAAATTTTAACTTAATTCTATTATGGAAGTTTTATGAAACCCAAAACCATTATTGAACCATTCAAAATAAAATCAGTTGAACCAATCAGATTTACAACACGGGAAGAAAGAGAAAAATTTCTTAAAGATGCCGGTTATAATCCTTTTTTAATTCACGCTGATGATGTTTTAATTGATCTGCTGACAGACAGCGGAACATCTGCAATGAGCGCTAAGCAATGGGCTGGAATTATGGATGGCGATGAATCTTATGCAGGCTCAAAAAGTTTTTATCATTTTGAATCTGTTGTAAGAAGTATAACCGGAATGAAATATATCATTCCAACTCATCAGGGAAGAGCAGCAGAAAAAATATTGTTTACAATTGTCGGCGGACCTGGTAAATACATACCAAATAACACTCACTTTGACACAACCCGGGCTAATGTTGAATTCAGCGGCGCAGAAGCAGTTGATCTTTTAAATGAAGTTGGAAAACATCCTGAGATTCGTGCTGATTTTAAAGGTAATATGGATATAGAAAAACTGGAAGCATTTATAAAAGAAAAAGGTGTTGAAAATATTCCGCTTTGTATGATTACCGTTACAAATAACTCAGGCGGCGGTCAGCCTGTTTCAATGCAGAATATAAGAGAGACAAAGGAAGTTTGTAAAAAATATAATATTCCGCTTTTTCTTGATGCCTGCCGTTTTGCTGAAAATGCTTATTTTATTAAGCTGAGAGAGAAAGGATATGAAGACAAAACTCCGCTTGAAATTGCTCAGGAAATGTTTTCTTATGCAGACGGTGCAACAATGAGTGCAAAAAAAGATGCACTTGTAAATATCGGAGGATTTCTTGCATTGAATGATGAGCAGCTTGCAATGAATAGCAGAAATATGTTAATAGTTACAGAGGGATTTCCAACTTATGGCGGACTTGCAGGGCGCGATCTTGAAGCTGTCGCTCAGGGTTTGTTGGAAATTATAGATGAACATTATTTGCAATACAGAATCAAGAGTGTGGAATATCTGGGTGAAAAATTACTTGCTGCCGGTGTTCCGATTATTGAACCGCCTGGAGGACATGCAATCTATATTGATGCAAAAAGATTTTTACCGAATATTCCGCCTGAGCAATATCCGGGACAATCAGTTGTATGTGAGCTTTATCTTGAAGGCGGCGTGCGTGCTGTTGAAATCGGAAGCGTTATGTTTGGTAAGTATGATAAAAATGGCAAGTTTATTCCATCAATGATGGAATTAGTCAGACTAGCAATACCGCGCAGAGTCTATACACAAAGTCATATTGATTATTTAATTGAAGTAATAGTTGAGGTTTATAAAAAACGGAATAATCTTAAAGGTTATAAAATAACTTATGAAGCGCCGATGTTAAGGCATTTTACAGCGCGATTTGAACCAATATAATAATTGTATGCATGTCACACTGAGTCCGCCTGAGCCGAATCAAAGTGTGATGTTCTCTTTTTATGAATTGTCATCCTTCATCTTCGCTCAGGATGACTAAGGTATAAACTGTAAGTGAAACTAAAAAAACTTTACAAACACGATAACAAAAAACAAATCTGGAGAATTCTTCCTACAACTGATAATAAGGTTGTAGTAGAAGAACGAGATCCGGTTTCCAAAGAAGTTTTTTTCTGCTGTTTTGATATTGAATCAGGCAAAAAAATATTTAATGAGTTTCAGCTTGATGAAAAAAACTGGTGCGGTATCGAAGCAATATACAAGGATATTATTTATTTCCATCTGTATGGTAAGCCTGATATGCCTGATCATAGAAGTATCATTGCATTTGACATAAAATCTCAAACTATATTATGGAAGAATGATTCTTATAAATTTTCTTCTGTTTATGAGTATAAGATTTATTGTTTTAATCAGGGATTTGAATCAACTGCTTATTATACGCTTGATTATCTGACCGGTGATGTTATAGATGATTTAGGAACTGATATTTCAATTGTAAAACAAATTAAAGAAAAAGCTGATGAAGAATTCTGGAAGCAGAATTATTTATTTCCTTCATACTTTAACCGTAATGATGATGCAATCGAAATCCACGAAAAGTATTTGCAGGATTTAATAAACAATAAGGCAATTAAAGGGGAAATAAGTTTTATTAAAATAAATGACATACTTCTTTACAGCTTTCACGAAGTAAACAAGAGCAACTTACTTAACAATATCTTTTATACCTACGACTTGTTAAAAAATAAAATTTTATTCGAAGAAACTTTGGATAAAAATTTGATTAACTTAATGCCGGAATCTTTTTTTATTAAAGATAATTTTCTTTTTTTGATTGTTGATAAAACAAAATTAGTGATTTATAAAATTATTTAAGCATATTGTTTCGTTCCTGATAAAACAGGGAAGGTGATATGAACATTTCATCAGAAGAAAAAAATATCCTTCTTACAGCAGCCCGCCAGTCAATCAGTTCTTTGTTTGATGGTAAAAAACCTGAAGAACCGGATTATGATAAATATCCTTTACTGAAAGAAAAATTCGGAGCATTTGTTACATTAACAATTAATGATAAACTCCGCGGATGCATTGGGTATATTATTGGCAGAGAACCGTTATTTCAAACAGTATGCTCTGCTGCAATTCACGCTGCAGTTAATGATCCAAGATTTAGTGCATTAAAAAAGAACGAACTAGAAGTAATAAAAATTGAAATTTCAATTTTATCCGAGTTTACACCAATAAAAAGTTATGATGAAATTATAATCGGCACTCACGGTTTATATTTAGATGAAGGAAGCGGCGGATTATTGCTGCCACAAGTTGCAACTGAACATAAAATGAATAGGGATGAATTTCTGTCTGCTCTTTGTAATAAAGCCGGTTTTTACAGAGAATTCTGGAAGGAAAGAATGTTAAAAATTAAAGTTTTTACTGCGGAAATATTTTCTGAAAAAGAAAGAGAGAAGTAATATGAAGATTAGGTATCCACAGGTTGCCGGTTATTTTTATCCAGCAGAGAAAGAAAAATTACAAACTGAAATATCGTTGTTACTTAATATTAGTGAAACAGATAAATCATTTGAAAATATTTTTGGAATTGTTTCGCCGCACGCTGGTTATGTTTATTCAGGAAAAACCGCTGCGTATGTCTATAATCTTATAAAAGATAAACATTATAAAACCGTGATTGTTATTTCTCCAAGTCATTCAGAATACTTTCCCGGTATTTCAATTTATGATGGCGATGCTTACCAAACTCCGTTAGGTATCGTTGAAATTGATCGGTTGATGAGTGAGAAGCTTATTGAAAACAGTAAGATTATTTTCAGAGGAATTCAGGGACACAGAAAAGAACACGCTCTGGAAGTTCAGATTCCGTTTTTGCAATCAGTATTAAAAGATTTTAAAATTGTTCCTGTAATTATGGGTGATCAAAGAAAAATGTTTGTAGATCATCTTGCCGAAAGAATTGCTTTTGCTGCTGATGAAAATACTCTTGTTGTTGCAAGCTCAGATATGTCTCACTTTTACGATTCAGAGGAAGCAAATATTTTAGATTCGGTTGTTGAAAAAAGAATCAATGAATTTGATTTTGAACAATTACTGAAAGACCTTGAGGACAAAGAATGTGAAGCTTGCGGCGGTGGTCCGATTGCTGCACTTATGAAAGCCGCATCATTGAAAAATATAAACAAATCTTTAGTGATCAACAGGAGTGATTCAGGTGATGTAACCGGTGACAAATCTGAAGTAGTTGGTTATTTATCTGCTGTGATTTACAGTTAAATTGAGTTGGATTAAACTGCGAAATATCAAAACGCATTGAATTAAAAGAATTGAGATAATAAATCTGAGATGATTGCTGACAGAATAATTATACCGCCGATAGTATTTTCAGCAGGCTTAAAAGATGTATTAGTGTTTATTATCTGCTATTAAAATAAACTTACAAACAGAGTTACAAGTTCATAAGTTCCCATGGCAAAGATTGCCGAAAGTGGAATTGTCAGAACCCAGGCCCATAAAATGTTTCTTGCAACTCCCCAACGTACTGCAGAAAATCCTTTTATTGCACCAACACCGATAATAGAACCTGTGATAGTATGTGTAGTACTAACTGGTACACCCAGCAATGTTGCCCAGATAATTGTTAGCCCTGCAGATGTTTCAGCACTGAAACCACCGAAAGGAGTAAGTTTTGTAACTCTCATACCTAAGGTTTTTATAACTTTCCATCCGCCAATCAGGGTGCCGAGTGCAATAAAACCATAACTTAAAATTACCACCCAAACAGGAATGTAAAATGTGGAACCGAGGACTCCGTTTGTAAATAATGCAACAGTAATTATACCAATTGTTTTTTGAGCATCGTTGGAACCGTGGCTTAAACTATAAATTGCCGCAGATACTAATTGTAAATTTCTAAAATGCTTATCTACCTTGCGCGGATTCATATCTTTTACAAGCCACATTGTGATGATGGAAAATACCAGTGCCATTATCATTCCAATTATCGGTGCAAGAAAAATAAATATCAATACTTTTGAATATCCGCTGATAATCAGTCCGCCGATGCCCGCTTTAATAAGTGCAGCTCCGCCATAGCCGCCAATTATTGCATGAGAGACACTAATGGGTAAACCTAAATGTGTTGCAGTTGCTGTTAATAAAATTGCACCGACTAAACCAGATAGTATAACAAAATTATCAACAATATTTACGTCAACTATACCAGTTCCGATTGTAGTTGCAACATGAACCCCAAAAATAAATGCGGCTATAAAATTAAAAGAAGCAGCCCAGATAACTGCCTGCAAAGGTGTCAACACTCTTGTAGATACAATTGTTGCAATTGAGTTTGCAGCATCATTCATACCATTATAAAAATCAAACACAAGTGCAAGAACGATAATCAGAATTACAATTTCCATGAAAATTTCTTTATGCGTTCTTAATAAAAATTGATGTGATTACATTTGCTGTTGATTGGCATTTATCACAAGTTTGTTCGAGAAGATCAATGATTTCCTTTTTCTTAATAAGTTCTATTGCATCTTTTTCTTTTTCAAATAATTCTTTAATTGCCTGCTGATAAATACGGTCTGCTTCTCTTTCAAGAGACTTTACAGTTTTCATTTCATTAACTCTTTTAACTTTTAAATCCTGAATAGCAGCATCAAGTTCTTTTACCTGGCTGTGAATTATTGCAGCCAGTTTATCAGCATAATCAATTTTTTTACTTATATGAAAAGTTTCAACTCTTACAGTTGCGCCAAGCAGCATATCGCTTATATCATCAAGTCTCTTTGTTAATGCAAATATATCTTCCCTGTCAAACGGTGTGATAAAAGTTTTATTTAACCGATTTGTGATTTTGTAAGTAATTTCGTCACATAATTCTTCAAGCGGCTTCATTTTTAAAATATGAGTCTGAACATCTTCAAATTCAAATATCTTAACAGCATATCTTGCCATATCATCAATGTGAAAGATCATTGTTCTGAAGTTTTCAAAATATTTTTCTTCTTTGGGTAATAATTTTTTAAACATAATTCATCAGTGTTTTTAATGTGACTTTAAAATATGTTGATTTATCACTCCAAAGCTAAGTAATGGTTAGTAATTCACAAAGAATATTTTATCAAAATTTCCCGTTGTTTTACTATATTCACACACAAAAATTGAATAATAAATAAGGTGCTTTGTGAGTGATAAAAAAATAAAGCCTGCGGAGGCAGTTGCTAATATTGTTTCTCTTGCCAAGAGAAGAGGATTTGTTTTCCAATCGAGTGAAATATATGGCGGCTTGAATGGCTGCTGGGATTACGGTCCGCTTGGAGTTGAACTTCTGAAAAATATCAAAGAAGAATGGTGGAAGTTTATGACTTACCGTGAAGATGTTGAAGGACTTGATGCAGCAATTCTTATGCATCCGAAAGTATGGGAAGCCTCAGGACACGTTGAAAATTTTACAGATCCTATGATAGACTGCAAGCAATGTAAATCCCGTTTCCGCCTTGATGTTCTTGGTGATTCAATCAACGACAAGAAAAAGGAAAAAGCTTTAGCAGAATTAAAAAATGATTTTAAAGATAATCAGGAAGTTTTAAGCAAGATTGAAAATGTAATAAAGAATCCAGGCGATGAAGATCCGTTTAATGTTTTGTTGGAAGATGAACAAACAGGTAAAGCTCTTTTATCAAAAATAAATTGTCCTACTTGCGGCAATGCAAATACTTTTACTGATGCTCGCAAATTCAATCTGATGTTTAAAACATTTATTGGACCGGTTGAAGACAGCGGCAGTGTTGTTTATTTACGACCCGAAACTGCACAGGGAATTTTTATTAACTTTTTAAATGTACAAAGCTCAGCACGACAAAAACTGCCTTTTGGTATAGCACAAATCGGTAAAGCGTTCAGGAATGAAATTAATACAAAAAATTTCCTTTTCCGCACTAGAGAATTTGAGCAGATGGAAATGCAATATTTTATCAATCCAAGCGAAGACAAAAAATGGTATGAGTATTGGAAGTCAGCGAGATTAGAATGGTATAAATCATTGGGAATGACACCGAGCAAACTCCGCTATCACGATCATCCGGTAAATAAACTTGCACATTATGCAAAAGATGCAACAGACATCGAATATGAATTTCCTTTTGGCTGGGGTGAGATTGAAGGAATACATAACAGAACTAATTTTGATTTATCTCAGCACGAAAAGTTTTCTGGCAAATCGTTAAAATATTTTGATGAACAGACAAAAGAAAAATTTATTCCTTACATCATCGAAACTTCTGCCGGCGCCAGCAGGGGATTTATGGCTTTCTTAATTGATGCTTATTATGAAGAAGAAGTTAACGGAGAGATGAGATCAGTTTTAAGATTTCATCCGAAACTTGCGCCGATTAAAGCTGCTATCTTTCCATTGGTTAATAAAGATGGAATGCCAGAAATTGCGAGGGAAATTGAAAAAGATCTACGCCGCAACTTTAAGGTTTTCTATGATGATAAAGGTGCTGTTGGAAGAAGATACAGAAGACAGGATGAAGCCGGCACACCATATTGCATTACTGTTGATACTCAAACACTTGAAGATAAAACAGTTACAGTTCGTGACAGAGACACAATGCAGCAGGAGAGAATTGCAATTGATCAGTTGTCGAGATATTTAAGCGATAAACTTCTTCAATAATGTTAAATGCTTAATGTTCAATTTTCAATGAAGGCGATTTGAAAGAATCGCCTTTTTTATTGTATTTAAATCTCAATTCTGAATTAAAATAAAAGCAAAAGAACATTTCATCGACTTTCTATTTAATGAAGTATGAATATAGTTAACCCACAGTTTCAACTATGGGAAACCGAAGAAACAACAAAACCTCATTAAACCGTTTTAACGGTTTATAAAATCTTCTTGAGTTTTCAGAAAGAGAAATGATTTTTAACTTCAGAAAAAAAATAAAACTTGGTGAAAATTTTTTACATAGAAGATTTTTGCACTTTTAACAAAAACTTTTTTCCTGTAACAATTTATTTCTACTTGCATATTATTTTTTTTGTGCTATTTTTTATAATATAAAAATTGCTAAAGTAAACCAAAAGAAAATGTTATGCAAAAAACTAATTACTTCCCAATTTTAATAACTGCATTATATAAGTTTCGTGATTCAATTTGTGTAAAATTGAATTTATTATTCTATGTTATACTCTTATTTACTATGACATCAAATTCACAAACCCCGCAGTGGGAATTTATGGGCTTAGCTGGTGAAGAAATGTACGATATTGCAGTAGATGACAGCGGTAATGTTTTTGTAGCTTCCTGGACGGGTATTTTTAAATCAACTGATAATGGAGTGTCCTGGGAATTTAAAAATAATGGATTACAAATAGGAGATATTTACAAGCTTTTTATTGATTATGAAGGGAATATTTATTTATGTGGTTCTGCTAATTTCCCAGGTTATGGTTTATATAAATCCACTGATGGTGGAGAAAATTGGGTAGGTTTTGCTGATACACTAAATAGAAATCTCAATAATAATTTCGAAGATGTAACAATAATCCCGAATGAACCAGGCGGAATTATATATGTAAGTAACGAGCACGGTGTTTACATGTCAACAGACAATGGTGTGAGCTGGCAAAGCACAAATTACTTGAACCCTTGTGCAAGAAATATAGGGATAAATAAAAATGGCTATATGTTTTTTGGTAACCTATGTGCCTCTTGGTTTGGTATATACCGCTCAACAGATCGAGGTAAGCATTGGGTAAGACATACACCGCTTAGTGTTGAGCTATCAATGGTTTATCTAAGAGACGGTTCTATTCTGGCAGGTTGTTATGACCCTTGGCTTGCGGAATATGGGATTTATAAAACTACTGATAATGGAGATACTTGGTTCAATACAAATACTTTTTCAGGAGTAGTTTCTTGGGATTTCTGTCTCGACAAAAATGATGATATCTATGTTTCATTTGCTGGGGCAATTTTCCTCTCTACAAATAATGGTGTTTCATGGATAGATTATGGCTTAACAGGACCTGCTGCTTTAGGCATTGCTATTGATTCAACTGGATATATTTGGGCAGGTGCACATCAAAATGGTGTATATAGAGCAGCAGGAAGAACAGTACCTGTAGAACTTGCATCGTTTACTGCAGAGGTAAATAATAACAATGTTTTACTTAGCTGGATAACAGCAACAGAGATAAATAATCAGGGGTTTGAGATTGAGAGAGGCGAGATTACGAGTCAGGATTGGGAGATGATTGGATTCGTTGAAGGAAATGGAACAACAACAGAACCACAAGTATATTCTTTTGTCGATAAGGAAGTGTTGTCTGGTAAATATCAATACAGGTTAAAGCAGATAGATTATGATGGAAGTTATGAATATTCGAAAATAATAGAAGTTGATGTTAACATTCCCTCTGAATTTTTTCTTTCACAAAATTATCCTAATCCGTTTAATCCAACTACAAAAATAAAATTCACAATTCAGCAAACGGATAATCCCCTCTTGGGAGGGGCGAGGGGTGGGTTTGTTTCATTAAAAGTATATGATATACTCGGAATAGAAATTGCAACACTTGTTAATGAGGAAAAACCTACGGGAAATTATGAAGTAGAGTTTGATGCTACAGGATTATCATCAGGGACATATTTTTATAAAATAATAGCAGGATATTTTTTATCGGTAAAAAAAATGTTGCTGATGAAGTAAAAAGACTCATCGCAGAACCAGTATAACAAGTTGTTGCTGAAAAAATGACTACTGCTACACTAAGCTGCCTGTTCTGCTCTGCGTAGGGCGAAATGTGAGTTAACTGTAAAAATACCGTCTTCGATAAACTCAGACTGACAAAATAGACTTTTACAAAAGACACTAACTAAAGCCCGGAATTTTTCAAAAGAGAAGGGTCTTCTTAATTCAAAAGACGGACATTAAAGCCCGCCTTTTCATTTTGCACTTGTTTATATCATCAATCATTAAAAAATTGTGCTGTAATTTTTAACGCAATATGAAAAAGATATTTTTAATAATAATTCTTTTAAGTTTTTCAGTCTCAGCTCAAAACCAGGATTTTGATTCCAGAGTTAACGAAGGTATCAAACAGATCTATAATATAAAATTTAGCGAAGCTGAGAAAACATTTCGTTCCGTAATGGCTGATTATCCGCAGCATCCGGCAGGCAGATTTTTTCTTGCAATGATTGATTGGTGGAAAATTATGCTCGATCAGGATAATGAATCTTATGATGAAGTGTTTTTTCAGAAACTTGAAGATGTTATTTATCAATGTGATCAGATCTTAAAAAAGAAACCTGAAGACGTTGATGCGCTTTTCTTCAAAGGCGGTGCAATTGGATTTCGTGGAAGATTAAGAGCATTACGAGAGAGCTGGTTAAAAGCCGCTGATGATGGAAGAGAAGCACTGCCAATTGTTGAAGAAGCATCGTTACTAGATCCAGATAATATGGATGTGCAACTGGGATTTGGAATTTATAATTATTATGCAGATGTAATTCCAAATGAATATCCGATGATAAAACCCCTGATGATATTTTTCCCAAGCGGTGATAAAGAAAAAGGAATTCAGCAGCTTAAAAACACGGCCTTCAATGGAAAGTTTGCAAAGTATGAAGCGCGGTATTTTTTATTAACTCTTTATTATCGTTATGAAAATAATCTGCTGCTTGCAGATGATTATGCTAAAATGCTTACCGATGATTTTCCTGATAATCCTTCCTTTGAAAAATGGCGTGGAAGAATTGCTGTAAGAAGAGGTGATTATCAATTAGTTGATTCAATATTTAGCAGCATATTAAAAAAAGCTGATGAGAATTATTTAGGTTACAATACTCCGGGCACGGTTCGCGAAGCTGCTTATTATATCGGCACCAATTTAAGAAATAACGGATATCTGGATTCAGCTAAAGTTTATTTTCAGAGATGTATTCAGGAATCACAAAAGATTGATGAGATTGGTGAGGAATCAGGTTTTCAGGTGAACGCATATGTTTATCTTGCACAGATTGAAGAAACAATGGGAAGAAAATCTGAGGCAATAAGACTTTATGAAAAGATTTTAAAGATCAGGGATTATGGAAGGTCTCATTCCTTTGCAGAAAATAGTTTGAAGAATTTAAAACAGTAATTGGAGAGTTAACTATTATTGTCACCCTTCGATCCCGCAGACGGGACAGGCACGCTCAGGGTGACAAAGGGAAATCACTAAATACAAACTCAATGTCACTCAGCCAAAGGCTGACAAGATTGAGCTTGTCGAAATGTGAGTTTGTCGAAGCGTGACTTGTTTGGAAGATTATTGAAGTTAAAAAAGAATCATATTTTTATTGTTATCCTGAGCGTAGTCGAAGGATAAGTTCTTGTTAAGTTAAGTGGATTATTATATCACTTTGTAATTAGAAACTTTTCGGCTTCGACCACCGCACAGCGGGGCAAGCAGCTCAGCCTGACATTTATGTAAACTGAAGATGTGTTTAGTTTTAAAGAATGTGAATCAATAATGATGATTTTTGGAACGAAGTAAATCAATACTTCAGATTGTTTACTTCGTTCACAATAAAATTAAAGTGAAGTTGAAATACCGATTCTATGTAAACCGCCTACAGCACCAAGTGAAGAATAAGCATAATCAAACTGATAATCGGAAATCCTGACTCCCAAGCCCGCATTAAATCCTGCTATTCCTGCAGTTGTTCCGATTTTAAATTCTTTTCTTCTTTCGTTATCATATCCTAATCTCAGCTTTATTACTTTACTGAGAGTAAACTCCGCACCAACTGTAAATGCCCTGAATCTCTGGGCAAAATCATCTCTATCCTGATTTAGTTTATGAAAATCCAGTGATAATCTGACAGGTAAGTTTTCAAGACTTTTTGAAACACCGATAACAATATCAAGAGGAAGCTCTTCTTTAGTGGAATAATATCTGGAAAGCTGTCCGCCAAGGTTTAATACTGCAAAACCAAAATACCAATTCTTATCCGGAATTGAATAATGCAAACCAAGATCAACAGCTATTGCAGTTGAAGATCTGCTCTCGATACCGGAATAAATAAACTTAGCATTCGCGCCATAATAAAAATTATTATCAAGTTCGTTTGCATATCCAACAAGCAAAGCCATTTCGTTAACCCCAAACTCTTTAGTAGCTGCTCCGGATTCATCGCGGCCGTCAAAAACACCATTGTTAATATATTTAATTGCTGCACCAAACCGACCGATACCATCATATTCAGTAGAGTAAGAAAGGCTTGCAAGATTAATATCCATTACATGTTTAACAAAAGAAAATGAAGCCGGATTACCTTCAAGCAGGTTAATACCTGCTGGATTGTAAAAAATTACATCAGCATCATCGTTATTTGAAACAAAACTTCCGCCAAGAGCAGCTGCTCGTGCACTTCCGTCGAGTCTTAAAAATTCAAAGGTGTTTTGGCTGTAAGAGATGCTGCCAAAAATAAATGCAAAAAGAGATAAAAAAATGACCTTCTTCATTAGTTCTCCAAAAATTCGTTAGCTATTTAACCATATCATAAAATAAAGGCAAGGGGAAATATTTTTCATAATAAAATAATTTGAAAGAATTTAACAACCCGAATTTGATTTTTGTTTTGAAAACCCCTGTTTTTATTCATCAATCTTGCGGTTTATAAATTTTTGATATTCTGTTTTATCCTTTTATTATTTGGATTATTCCTTATAATTTTTGATAGATATGTTACAGATAGCTAAGTTTCATTTGTCTTTTTATTTTATTATTAATAAAATTATAAAACTATTTCATTTCATAAAGATTTTTGAAGATAGAGATAATTTTGTAAACGCTCTGCAATCGTGTGAATATTCAGATAATCCGAAACTGAAAAATAAGCTATAATTTTTATCAGGAGTATTTAATGAATGACGTTGAAACTAAAATATTAAACGATTTAAAGATAGACGCAGTTCTTAATTCACTAATCGAAGAAACCTCCAAACTGAATCTTAAACAATCAGATTATCTAAAATTAATGAATGCCTTAATGGATGTATCATTAATGAAAAAGGAAGACAACAATTCAGGCAATAGAGTTGAAGATTATACTAAAATTAAAAAAGTTAATCTGCCGTTAGTTGGAGACCGCGTCAAAATAAGATTATTTAAAAATGATTTTGAGTTAGTCAAAAAATGGTTGAAAGATGATATAGGTAAATGGTTCCTGCTTTCCAGTTCCCATTCAAGTGATAAAACTATTGACCAATTAGTTAATAATGATAAAAATATTTTGGGTATCATAACCTTGCTGGATAATACACCGATCGGGATGATGGGTTTTTTAGATTGTGATGAAGTAAATCATAAAGCAGAAATGAGAAAACTTATCGGGGAAACCGAACATAGGGGTAAAGGTTATGCAAAAGAAGCAACTTCGTTGTGGATTAAATATGGCTTTGGAAATCTGGGATTAAAAAAAGTTTATATTCATACAATTGAAAACAGCATCAGAAACATTACTATTAATAGGGAATTAGGTTTTGAAATAGAAGGTGTGTTAAGAAAAGAGTGTTTTGTAGAAGGGAATTACTACGATATTTTAAGAATGAGTTTGATAATAGAATGATGTTTTGTAATTCCTTAATACAAATCTTTTTATATAAAATTTTACCAGGGTTTTAATGAAAAAAACTATTGCAATATTTATATCGCTTTCTCTGATTGTCTTTTCACAAATAACTGAGAGAAAGGACTTAAACTGTGCAGTTGAGAATCTGGTCGAGTTTACATCATCAAATTTACCAATCGTAGTAATTGATACACACGGACAAGTGATTCCGAATGAAGAAAAGATTACAGCAGATATGGGTATAATTTATAATGGACCCGGTGTAAGAAACAATCTTACAGATCCCTTTAATAATTATAATGGAAAAATCGGAATTGAAATAAGAGGATCAACTTCACAAATGTTTCCGAAAAAACAATATGCTGTTGAAACAAGAGATATCAGCGGAGAGGATTCCTCAGTTTCATTGCTTGGTTTCCCGAAAGAAAGCGACTGGATATTGTTTGCACCATATAATGATAAAAGTTTAATGAGAGATGTTTTAGCTTATAAGATTTCAAGTATGCTCGGCAGATATGCAAGCAGATCAATGTATTGTGAATTAGTATTGAACGGAGATTATAGAGGAGTATATGTTTTATTAGAAAAAGTAAAACGGGATGCTAACAGAGTTAATATTAAAAAGATGGAATCTGGTGATATAAGCGGAGATGCTGTAACGGGCGGTTATATAATAAAAATAGATAAAACGTATGGAGAAGATAATGATGGATGGTATTCAAATTATCGTCCGTATTCAGGATCAACAAGCAGGATTTTCTATCAGTATCATTATCCGAAACCAAAGAATATTGTACAGCAGCAAAAAGCTTATATACAAAATAAGATTTACCAGTATGAAACGATGATGAATAATGGCGTAAATATTTCTGATACTGCAACTGGTTATCCTAAATATCTGGATGTGAATTCTTTTGTGGATTTTATTCTTACAAATGAATTTGCAAAAAATGTTGATGCTTACAGACTAAGCACTTATTTATATAAAGACAGGGATAGCAGAAATCCGAAAATATTTGCTGGTCCTGTTTGGGATTTCAATTTAGCTTTTGGTAACGCTGATTATTATAATGGATGGACAACTAATAATTGGGAACTGGAATATTTATCTGACCATCAGAATATGGCATGGAATGAAACGTTCTTTATACCATTCTGGTGGAAAAAGCTCTTTCAGGATCAGGATTTTCAAAATAAAGTTTATGCACGCTGGCAGCAAACAAAAGTAAATGTTTTTAATACACAGGTAGTTCACAATTTGATTGATTCACTTGTTGTTCTTTTAGATGAAGCTAAAACAAGAAACTTTATTAAATGGCCTGTTCTTGGTGTTCATATTTGGCCTAATTATTATGTTGGTCAAACTTATACTGACGAAATCAACTATCTCAAAAACTGGATTTCAGCACGATTGAATTGGATGGAGAATAATATGATCGGTGAACCAACTTTTGTCAATCAGGAAAATGATTTATTGCCTGAAAAGTATGTTCTTGAGCAAAACTATCCGAATCCTTTTAATCCTACAACAACAATTAGTTGGCAGTCACCAGTAAGCAGTTGGCAAACTCTGAAAATATATGACGTAATCGGTAATGAGGTTGCAACATTAGTAGATGAATTTAAAGAAGCAGGTAGATATCAGATTGAATTTGATGCAACTGAGTTAACAAGTGGAGTATATTTCTATCAACTGAGAGCAGGTTCTTTTTCAGAGACTAAGAAATTAATTTTGATGAGATAAGGTTTCTGATCGAAGTTCCGTCACATAATTTCTAGCCATAATTAATTTAAAATTAAAAGGCACGGTTACCCGTGCCTTAAAAATGACTGAATTCTGTTTAGAATTGTCTTACAGAATCTTACTTCATTAACATCATTTTGTTTGTCTGAGTAAAGTCACCGGCAGTCATCTTATAGATATACATACCGCTGGCAAGATTACTTCCATCAAAATCAACACTATATGTTCCTGCAGAAACAAAATCATTTACTAATTCGGTTACCAATTCACCTGTAATTGAGTAAACAGAAATTGTTACCTTGGAATCAAACGGAATTGTATAGTTGATCTTGGTAGTCGGGTTAAACGGGTTCGGATAATTCTGACTTAAACTAAATGAATTAGGCATTGAACCGTTTACTTCAACTACTTGTGAATAAGTGAATGTTCCATCAAGATCAACAAGTTTTAGTCTGTATTTTAACAGCTGACCATTTACGTTTTCATCAACAAATCTGTAATCAATTCTATTTGTTGAGTTTCCTGCTGCATCTACTCTGCCAATTGAATTCCATTCAGATCCATCAGAAATTTTTTCAATTTCAAAATAGCTGCTATTCAATTCAGATGCAGTAGTCCAGAAAAGGACAACACTGTTTTTATCAAGTGCTGCTCTGAATGAAGCCAACTCAACAGGAATGATACCCGGGAATTCATCGCATCCGATTTCAGGGATGCTGTCTCTTGTTTCACCGTCAAAATCATATGTAACTTGAGGTATTGCCATTCCTTTACCCATCACTGGAGAGCCGGTATTTAAAAGATGAAGATCTGTTGTTGATACAAACAATGGATCAGCACTGAGACTGTTTCCATCCTGTCCTGAAGCAGTCTGCCAATCGGATAATGAATGTGTTGCAGCATTATTGAAATATCCGACATTTCCATTTGTAGCATCAACAGGGTAGAAATCATTATAGTCTGAGTTTAATGTACCCACAGTAAGACTGCAATAAATACAATAAGATGCAAAATCTGGCTCAGCACTTACCACAATATTGTTTGCAACATTATTTACTCCATTAGAAACATAAATTCCCCGATAATCAACAGTTCCTGTTCCGCTATTAAGATTATCCATATAAATGGAATTAAAAACCAGATTTAGTGTTGCAGAAGCTGAAGAATTTTTTATTGCTCTGACATAAGCGGATGGATTTGATGCAGTTAATGCGAAACCATAAATCATATTATTGACTACATTATAAGTGCCCATACTTTCAATACTAATAGCAGTGTTACCAACAGTTGCTCCGTTAGTTATTGATGATACTTTTGAAATTTTATTTCCGATTATATTTACAACAGAATTTGTATCAACATCCACTGCATAGATAGCTTCACTGGAAATATCAGCAGCAATAGTCTGATTCAGAATAACTTCATTCCCGATAATATTGTGGCTTCCGGCTTTGTAAAGAGAAATTCCTCTTCTTTTTCCTTCAATCAGATTATCTTTCAAAGTAATGTTGTACGGATAATTAATAACATTTGGCGTTCCAGTTTGGTAGCAGCCATAACCCTGTGAGCTTTGAGCAACACCATCAAAGTTTCCACTTAGATGATTATTCTCAAATAATAAATTGTGTGGTGACCAATCGAAGCCTAGATAATTTCTGGATCTTATCATAACTGCGCCAATAAATAAATTACCTGAAGTACTTACAGTCTGAGCTTTATAATAAACATTCGTATTCTTTACTGTTAAATTAGAAACATCACCCATTATAACCAAAGGTATAGCATTTCTATGTGCATTAGTAGCTGATTGAATTGTTAAATCTCTGGTTGTTCCGCCAACTGTGTTTGAGCCATCAATAACAATATTTTTAGTTGTTCTTAAGCTATCCCAGGCAATATTTCCTTTGCTTGGAATTCCAATTACTATTGCGCCTGAAGGCCCGGCATTCATATCTGTTGGATAGTTAAGAGTTATAACAGGCTGAGTTCCTGTATAAGGTTTAAATGTAACTGTATATGGATCCGGATTCATTGCTAAACCTAATCCAACAGCGGGAGTATAAGTTTCAGTTATATCGCTTGTGATATAAAAATTACAATCGCCTGTAAATGTTGCTTCATTAAGTACATCAAATGCTTGTCTTAAAGTAGCAAACTGAGGATTGCTTCCGCCAGGGCCAGTACCTGGTGCACCGATATAATAATCACCGGCTAATACCGGGACAATTCTTACACGATATGCACCAAATCCATTATTAGTACTTAAAACATAAACATTAACTGTAAAGTTATTTACTTTTTGAATTGCAACATCGCCGGTACCAACAGCAGAATTTGTTCCTAAAGTAGTTGTTTGTGCATATAAAACTGCAGAGCCTGGTA
>Ga0116185_1000863_pt1 | contig 32717 bp, 36 predicted proteins | sample AD_JPNNA7_MetaG_FD_89754 | JGI IMG/M metagenome (GOLD analysis project Ga0116185, IMG submission 89754) | Active sludge microbial communities of municipal wastewater-treating anaerobic digesters from Japan - AD_JPNNA7_MetaG | ecosystem: Engineered > Bioreactor > Anaerobic > Digestate | place...
AAGAAATAATCTTAAGAGTAAAGATGAACTCAGAAGTGAAAATGGTAGTTGATAAACTTATTTTTTAGAACAAAAATGTATTTTTTGTTGTGCTCGTGTCGCACTAAAAATCACAAGTCAGGATGTGTTTCGCTTAACCGAATATTTCTTTAAATAATTTTTCTTTGTTTAACTTAGATTGCCATTGTTGATGACGCTTTACGGATTCCACTCTTTTCCGATTTGCAATAGATAGAAATCTGCTGGTTTCCAGTGGACCTAGTTTCTCATTTAATAATCTTATTGCTTTATTAAATAATTCATCTTCGTTTATAAATTCATTTGTCTTCATTTTAATTCCTCTTTAATACAAAATTTAATTGGGCTCAAAACTTCTACTTCAGTTTTTATTCTTTGACTCCGTTTTAAAAATTTATCATCACAAGTAATTAAATAATCTGATGATTGTTCTGCAAAAGCTAAATGCACAGAATCTGCGATACCAGAATTTTTTGATATTAATTCGTTTGCTCTTTCTTTTGCTTTATTATAATTATATCTGACTTCTTTTCCATTTGCATCCAGAATATGAATAATTTGAATTTTTTCTTTAATATCTTCAATACTTTCAATTTCTTTAAAATGCATCGGTGAAATAATCATTTCGTAAATTTTTTTTTGAATATTATTTAGAATTAGATAATAAGCATCTGTTTCTAATCTAATCCTCATATTGTTTTGATTATCAAAAGGACGACATAAGGTGCAAACATCAAAGTATAATTTCTTCAAAGTAATCCTTTAAATTTTTCTTTGTTTTAATATAAAGAATTGTATAATAATTATTATGCTATTTAATACATATAACAAAGAAGTTTTTAATCAGTTGCCTCCAAAACGATGTTTAATTAATAATATAAAATACTTATCCAGGCTTTTACAATAATCTTACAAACTCATTAGACAAAGCTACTAATATCCACTCTGTAGAGCTTCTGTTTTCATTTGTAACTTCGAATATTCTTGTATCATTATTTATTGAAATAAGTTTTATAATTACCTGATTCCATCCCTTATTAAATTCAACATTATTATACTTTGTTATAATAGTTCTTTCATATTCAGGATACATTTGATCGAATAAAATCGTTGTCCAATTGCCCTTTACCTCAGTGGGTTTATCAAAATAATAATAATGGATCTGATAATCTCCAATGATTGAGTTATTATCAAAACAATTTGTACTACCACATTGGATAGGAAAAGAAATTCTTTGATAGTGTTCTAAGGAAAGACGAACATACTTTGCAGTTGTGTCACTGAATTGAATGCTGTCCTTCATCACGAAATAAATGCTATCCTCTCGTTCTATCTTCACATAACTGCGGAGAACTTCATTTGGTGGATCGGGCAAATTTATTTTAAAACAGCCCTTACAATTGTACAAATGCCGAATACAAAAACAACAATCGGTTTGAACCGATGGCTAGGCAGTGTTTATTATAGTAACAAAATGAAATAATAAATTTAAAAACTACCTTAAATACTTATATAAAATTATTTCAGAAGGTAGACCTCTTGCTAGTGATAATTCTATAGCTTTTAACCGCTTGTACTCTTTACTCCATTCCCATAATTCAACTATAAATGTAGATGTAAACTCAATTAAATTATCTCTAACTGAATAGTTTCCCTTGTAATTAGTTCTTCCTTTTGGATATTTACTTTGAATATCGTCTGGTATAAACAATTCAGCAGTAAATGTGAAATTAACTTTCAAATAAATTCTCAAATATCCGCCGGCAGATTGAATATCTATATCTTCACCATTCGCACCAGATTCTATAAATCTGGCACTTTCATATAAGCCAAATAAATCTGAATTTACTTCAGTAGGCTGTTCATTATTACAACCAACAAATACAACTAAGAGAAGTAATAAGTATTTTTTATATGAATACATTTTTATACTCCCTTTATTTTATTTAGCTGCCTGACTATTAATTAAGCCGTTATTTATGAATAATGTTAATTGATAATCAATTAATTATTTCACTTACGGTTATTAAATCTAAGTTACTATTAAAAATAATTCCGAAATTTTCTTTATACTTTTGTCCGTTAATAAATATTATGAATTTTAAAGTATCAGTCCCAATCATACCGATATTTCCATTAGCAAAAACTTTTGTAGAATTAAATTTGGAGATTTCCCTGGAAGTTAGAGCACTAAATGTGTTTAAAGTAATGCAAGATGAACAGCAGAATTTATTTTTTCCTTGTTCAGTCATTTTGCCCAGTGATAAGTTTTATTGATGTAAACTTAGCTGATAATTTCTATAGAATCAATCTTTTTTATTGATTTCTGAAAAATTTGGTTTGTCATTCTATTGCATAAATCTGATTCTTTTAGTTAAATATTTTTAAGAACATTTTTCCAAGTATCCGGCTTCTTGCGTATTAAAAAGGTTATACCGTTTAACTTAACTTATTTTTTGTAATCTTTTTACTTCTCTTTTTAGTCTGTCTTTTAATCTATCTTTTTCAATTTCTAAATTATATCTCATCTGTAAGTTCAGCCAAAATTTTTCTGATAATCCAAAATACGCGGATAACCTTAATGCTGTATCAGCTGTTATTGCTCTTTTACCTTGAACTATCTCATTTATCCTTCTTGCAGAAACATTGATATCCTGTGCTAACCGGTATTGACTGATTTCCATTGGAATTAGAAATTCATCTAGCAATATTTCGCCGGGATGTATGGGTTCTATTTTTTTCATATTATTCTCCATTAGTCGTTAATGTTTTTGCTGTAACGACCCAAACAATAATTAAAAATTGTCTACTGCGAAAATGCTTTCGGCTTGAGGCACTAGTTATAATGTATTTCTAATTTATGAACAATTACAAAATTCTAATTGCATTGAATCCTGTTTTACTTTTCCATTCCCTTTGATGACAAAATCAAAGTGCTTTAAGATTCTTTTCTTATCTATAAATTCAATTTGTGTTTTGTCAATTTCGCGGTTATCCTGAGGAAGTAAATAGTATTTGGATAATCCGTCCCAATCTATATCACGGAGTGAAATAATATCTTTAAGAAAAAAACTAACCCAGTATTCACCAAGTTTTGAATTTGGTTGCTCGTATTTTAGCTTACTTTTTGCTATAGTCACATATTTATTATCTATTTCAAATCCTATAAATTTTCTACCAAGTCTTTTTGATGCAATCGCCGTTGTTCCGGTACCCATAAATGGATCCAAAACAATATCTGATTTATCGGTGCTCATTAATATTATTCTCTCCAATAGATGAATTGGTAATTGGCAAGGATGTTCATCTCTATATTTATTATGTTTTATTCTATGAATATCTGTCCACACATCAGAAAGTAAAGGTCCAAAGGGGTGCAATCCTTGCTTTTTACCGCCATAGTCTTTAAGCAAGTAGCCACATTTTCGACAGCGTTTATGTGGGTATCTTAATTCATAAAATTTAGATTGCTTAATATCTTTTACATAATATAAAATTCCATAATGTGATGGTTGTAAAGATTTACCCATTGGTGCAGTTGGTGCGTCCCAGGAAATCCAATGGCGGAAAGTTGCATATTTGTTCAAGATAGATGAATAATAGGTTAACCATTTTGGTATATTATGAAGAAAAATAGATCCAGTAGACTTTGTAACTCTCACCATCTCTTTTATCCACACTTCACACCAATTCAGGTACTCTTCAAATTCTAAAGAGTCTTTATAACCATTATACTTTTTCTTTAAATTAAATGGAGGATCTGCAAATGTAATATCTATTGAATTATCTGGAATTTCTTTAAATAATTTTATTGAGTCTCCATTTAGTATTTTATTAATAAACCTTTTCATAATTATTTTATCGTTTCATTCAGCAATTCTTTAAATCTCCTTAATTCATCATCGTGAAAAGTAAAAACATCTTCATAAGCTGAAACCATTCTTTTTAAATCACCTTTTCTAACATACCAACCAATTCCATCAACGAATCCAATAAATTTAGATTTTGGATAATGCTGTTTGAGCAAAGCATCAATCGAAATTTCTGTTTTCGATTTATCACCTTGTCCAGAAGATGTTGTTACTAAATATGAACTTTCAATGATAATCAAAGGATTTTTCTTATCTGGAATAATGAAGTCCATTGTTCTTTTTGAATCAGGTGCGTTTGTAATTAATTCAGAAAGATCACCTTTTTCAAAAGTTACTTTGAAATCCTTTAATATATTTTCAATAATGACTTCAGGATTATTTCCTTTCTTGCCAGAGTATGAACCCTTTTCTTTATATCTGATTATTGTATCGATTAAATCGGGTATTTGATATTGTAATTTGGAAATACTTAGTTTTTTTAATTCAAATAAAGGTAAAGTTTTTGCCAAAAATGGAATAGCAGCTCCTTCAAAAAATAGATTTACTATTCCTTGCCTGAAATACTTTTCAGTTTTTATCATTGCAGTAATTTTCGAGTCAGACCATTCAGCAATTCCATCATCGGAAATGTTTTCTTTTTTAAACCATTTATCTTTGAGCAATATTCTATTTAATTCTGCATCGTCAACAACTCTGATTAATGTTGTAATTCGCTTTAAATTTTCATTAGAAAATCCTGTTAAAGCTAGTAAAGCGCGTAATCCGTTTTCTTTTTCAAATAATAATTTATCAAAAAATTCTTTTTTAAGTCCGTTAAGCTCAATCTCGTTCTTTAAATTTAGCAGTAGTTCTTTGATCGAATTAATATAACCCTCATACTTTTCTTCAAACTCTTTATTGTAAAAATAGAATGTGTTTTTGTCTATTACTTTTTTAAATTTTTCATCTGTTGATTTCATCAAACACCTCTTAAATCATTTTTTTAAAAAAGAGAACGTATTCATCCTTCATGGTATTTCGCAAACCTTTAATAGGTTTAACAATACTTTTAGCAAGTTTTAGATTAGCTCCTTCACAAAATTTTATTATTTTATCTTCTAGTCTTATTCCACCGGTCTGATTTGTATTTGAACCAATAATTATTACAGCATATTTATCAGGTTTTAATACTCTTGCAATTTCAACACATACAGTTCTCATATCTTCAAAATAATTTTCAAGTCTTTCGGTTTTATTCTTTCCTCTCAAGCCGATCATTTTTCCTTTTAGCTTTTCCACATCCAGCCCAAGGTATTCAAGTTGATCTTTATCATTACTTGCATAGTCAATTGCAAACGAATAAGGCGGGGATGTAATAATTCCGTCAAATGTATCCTCTTCAAATTTTATATCCATTGCAGAAGATTCTTTAGAAACGACCACATTACCTAAGTTATCTTTATCGTAAAAAGGATTTTCTAAATAATTTAGAACAGTATAAATATAACGTTCAAGAACACGATTAAATAATTCTTTATGTGTTGAACTTTTTGTTCTATTGAAATATCCCATTGAGTCAAGAAATGCTAATAACGTGAGATAATAATTTGTCTCACTTTCAAACAATTGAATATTTTTTTTTGAATCATATTTTTTCTTAGAAGAAAAAAAGGTAAAAAGTTTATCTTTTTTATTTAATAAGTGTTCTAATTCCTCTTTTTCGGCTTTAAGAGATTCATATTTAGTTTTAGTCATTAACCTACAAAACGGGCTTATATCAACAGCGATAGAGTTTATACCGAGTAGTGCTGCTTCAATGTTAGTAGTGCCGCTTCCGCACATTGGATCTAAAACCAAATCTCCCTTTTTTATACCGATAATATTCAATAAACTCTTTATTAGTTGTGGATGAAATTTACCACGATAGGGAAATAATGAATGTGTTGCGTAGCCAGTAGAAAATGCACCATTTTCAAAATAGCTTTTGGTTTTACTTGACCTGGATAATATTTCAAAAGATGGTTTAAATGTATTTGTTTTAAAATGAATTGTAGAATTTCCCTTGACTGATTTAATGTATGCTGCTCTATTTACTAAATCCTTAGTTTGAAGTGATTTGTATTCTAGAAATGCAAGTTCTAATTCGAATAATTCAGTAACTGATGGCAACAATTCGATATCATTATCGAACAACTTATTTGTTAAATTATATGTGAAAATATTTTTCTCATTCATATCATAAATATATTAAAGTATAATTCAGTATTCAGCAGAAATTTAGTAGATTTTCGTTATATCCAATTAAATTACAAGAAAAATTAAGGGTATTATTTTTTTATAATTTTAAGGATATAAAGATATTGGCAATAATCAGTAGCCAAGGACACAATGTTAATTGATAGAACAACTTTGAACAACAAACTTAAAACGGAACCACCAAGCTAAAATCCTTAAAAACTCGAGCGCGAAAAAGCAGTCGGAGTGATTGACTGGTTATATTGCGTTGAAATTTATTGATTTATAAACACCTTTGATTAAAGTAGCAAGACAATAAATTTGAAATAAAAAAACTATTGAAAAGAATTTGATTTCAATTATTGAACCCAATGAATGCAAGAAATTTGTAAGTAACAAACCAGATATATTAATAATTATTGCAATAGATAAAATTATCATTGGGAATATAATTGAACCTTTTGTTTTGTTGACTACCTTAATATTATCGATACAACTAAGCATAATATCTTTGTGAAAGCTTTCATTAAAATTTCCTTTTTCCACATCTTCAATTTTTTCTTTAAGAGAGTGACTGCGAAAATTATGATACAATTTTTTCTCCAAGTTATTTTCGCAAGAGGCAATTAGTGCATTATAATAACCCTCTGTAGCTAAATGTAAAGATTGAACTCTGAAAATAAAAAATATTGCTACAATCGAAATTATAGCAGCATTCGCTTGTAGTAGTGAACTATAAAAGTATAGTCCAGTCCCAATTAAGTAGGAATCGCAATTATTTAAAGATGGGATATTTGTAAAAAATACAATGGCTGCAAATAACAGAAAGATTACTCCAATCACGTTTGTTTTGAGTATAGCCAAAATCTTTTTCATTTGTATTTCGCTGTTAATTTCTTAATTACTTTTGTCTCATCTTTTAATAAAGATGCATATGCTTTTATCGCTGTTTTTGACAATGTCATTTTATCTAATAAGTCTTTTTCTCTTTTACTGCCGAGATTATATTCGTCTAGAAATAAATCGATTAATTCTTTGTTTGTCATACCTTGCAAATACTTATCCATTAAATTTGACTTATACAAATTCATAACAAGAGCCAAGGATTCTGGATTTCCATTTTGGATTCCCTTGCTCTTTTCTTCAATTGATATTGAGCCATTCTCAGTTAGAATATTAATTTTCTTTGACATTATATCGACCAATTGAACAAGTATATCTTCGTTTTGAGAAAAAACATTTACACTTAATAAAACAATCAACGAAACAATAATTTTAATATTCATTTTTTATCTCGTATTCTATTAGCAATATAACTATTACTTATACTGCACGAAATTATTATTTACGGAACATATATCCGCCTTAGGCGGACAGGTATGCGTGCAGTTGAAAATCTAAACGTGATGAACAGCAGAATTTATGTTTTTCTTGTTCTGTCATTTTTCTCAGGAGTAAGTTTTATCTGAAGTAAACTTAACTGATACTTATTATAGAATCAATCCTTTTTATTGATTTCTGAAAAATTTGGTTTGTCAGTCTGTTGAGAAGGTCAGATTCTTTTAGCTAAACATTTTTAAGAATATTTACCTAGGCTATTGACTTTTTACTTTCCTGTCAGCCATAGTCAAATTAGATATTATATGCGTTTTAGTTATTTCCACTCCATTTCCAAGCTCTGCGGAAACCCAATCTTTCTGCTTCAATTATTGTATTAACATATAATTCTTTCCTATCTTTCTCAATTACAGTTCGATCGTATTGTTGATCAAATGGTAAATGATATATCTTACTCCCATCCTTTCTTGAAACATTACACTTTATTGAAGGATATTGTTGAAAAGGGAAATTTTCATGAAGTTTTATACCGAGTAATTTAGCAAATTTTTTTGAAGTTTCTGAAAATGAGCAAGAAGCAAAAAAAACACCTTCAATGTTTTGACTTCTTAACAGTTCTGGGAATAACCCCAATTGAGTTTCAATATAATTAAAATCAGTAGATTTAATAAAATACTCAACAGTTGTTCCAAAAAGTTGGTTAATATGTTTTTCGTGAATTGTTCTTTCACTTCGCCAATATTTACATTGTACAACTTGAATTTTATTATCTTTTTTGCAAATGAGATCTCGCCCTAAATCTTCTAATCCTTTCTCAATCCCTTGATAGTTTACGACCCAACCTTTAGACTCATATAAATATCCGATATATCTTTCATAATCTCTTCCAATTTGCCAAGAAGTCTTTTTCTTTTTCCAATATCTATCTAGTGCGAGTTGATTTCTTTCTGATTCATTTAGTTGTTCATATTCACCTTTAGTAACATAATACTGAACTGGGTCTGATTCTTCATCGAAATCATCGATTGTAAATGCATCAAGTAATGTATCATCAATGTTGTTATCTATAAAATCATTTAACCAAGGGAATAACGATTCATAATATTTTAATAAATTTCTTGAAAGAAGAAAGCTTTTTCTTAATTCAGTTTTTTGTTTTGATATTTCACGTAGGGTTTCTGCTGCTTTTTTAGCAGCCCATTTTTTGTGATCAAAATAATTTGCAACACCTAAATCTTGTAATTCAAAATACTGGCAAATAGTATCTACAAGCCAAGGAAATCCTTTACTTTTTTCGTTTACAATTTTATCAATTTCGTTTAATACTTCTTGTTTGTAATTGTCAATGAGGGTTTCTGTTTTTATTAAATTTATTCTTTTAGCTTCATAGTCATCATTAACCATAGCTTGTAATTTTCTTAAAGTCTCAATTTCAGATTTAACTTTTCCAAGTAAATCTTCCAATTCGTCTTTAATATTGACTGAATTTTTAAGTTTCTCTAATAATCTTTTATCATCTGAAGAGAACATCTCTTAGTAACTCACTAGAATATTTATACTTTTTATATAAAAAAGAGAGGAAATAATTTTTAGAAAAATTTTTATTATCAAGTTTTGGCTTTGGAAGTGTTAAATTTGTTAATGCATTATTTATAAGATAATCTTTATAAGTATGAATATTTTCATTGTATTTTTCAAAATCAATTTCTTCAAGCCAATCTTTATTATTTCTTAAAATCTTTTTAAAACGAACATCCTTAGAAACTCTCTGAACAAATTCTATTATTAGAGCTATAATAAAAAATCCAACTATGAGACCAAAGTATATTAATAAGCCCATAATTAACACTTATCCCTATTCCTAAAGAATTATTAAGTGGCTCTTTAACTTTTAATATTCTCTGAGAAAAAATTTAAATCAAAAAAGAAAAAGAGCCTTTAATATTAGAATGAAATTTTTCGATTATCTTTTATTTTTGTTGTTCCAATACTGCGTTAACGTACTCTTGATCTAAACTATACCAATTACCAGTTGCGGCATCAACAATTATTGGAACTAAACCGAATAAGACATCTAAAACTATCCAACCACCTCCAACTGAATTATTAAGCAATACTGTTCTTGTTTCATAACCTTCTTTTTTGAATTCAATTGTATATGAGTTTTTTGATTTTAATTCCAATTGAACTGGCGTTGTTCCAAGTAAAGTGCCATTAACATATACTTTAGCTCCAGAAGGATCAGAAGAAAAACTTACATCATCCGTAGAACCTTTAAAAATAGTTGCACAGCTACTAAATACTAAAGATGTTACTGCAATGAAAGAAAAAAACAATCCGATTTTGTAGAACTTTTTCATTATGGACTCCTTTTATTGATGAATAAATTGTGCTTGTAACTATTACTTATACCGAATTTAATGTCTTCAATCCGGTTGTTTAAGATTTATTGATATTCTGTTTAATCCTTCTTTCGTTTTATCATTTTTGTAATTTACCCTAAGGCAAGCACCCACTTTTTCGGCTAGTTTTGTCTTGTTGTTATTTACCCCGACGATAACTTTTTTGAAGGAAATATTTTTAATACTGCTTGTCAAAAAATGATTCCCATGAAAATTCACATCAAACATAAAAAATTAAATGGGAATCTGCAAGGGTTGGATGAAATGAAAAAAATTGCAGATTAACTAATTGACTATTGAAGATTGACAAGCGGTTGTCTCAAAGTTGTCATTCCGAATTTATTCCGAAATCTGATATTTAGATTTTGAATTTAAAGAAGAATCTAAAACGATAAAAAAGTTTGTCCTGTTTTGTTAACCCACGGATTAATCCGTGGGTTAGAGAACAAACCAGTGTGTTATGTATATTCTTTTCTAAAAAAAATTCTTTAATTTTATATTTATTACAATCAACAATAGTTAGTTATAAAATGCAGATCGGAAAGTATAAACTTAAAACAGTTATATCCGGAAAAATCGGGTTGGACGGCGGTGCAATGTTCGGAATAATTCCCAAACCACTATGGGAAAAAACTAATCCAGCCGATGAACAGAACCGGGTTACACTCACAACAAGAAATCTTTTGCTTATCAGTGATGATAAAAAAATCCTGATTGATACCGGAATGGGAAATAAGTGGGATGATAAGTCAAAGAATATTTATCGGATTGATCCTGAAATTAGTCTTGAAAAATCTCTTCAATTAAATGGATTAAAACCCGATGATATAACCGATGTAATTTTAACCCATCTTCATTTTGATCATACCGGCGGTTCAACAAAAATAGAAAACGATAAAATTATTCCTTCATTCCCGAATGCTAAATATTTTATTCAGAGGAAAAATTTTGAATGGGGTATGAATCCATCTGACAGAGATAAAGGAAGTTATATCAAAGAAAACTTTGAACCTTTAGCAAAAGAAGGTGTTCTTAATCTGATTGATGGAGAAACAGATTTTGATGAAAATATTTCTTTCAAAGTTATCAATGGTCATACAATTGCTCAGCAAATGATAATGATATCTGATTCATCTGCTTCTTTGCTCTATTGTTGTGATTTAATTCCGTTCGTTTCGCAAATCAGAATACCATATATAATGGGATATGACATCCAGCCTTTAGTAACAGTTGAAGAGAAGAAAAAGTATCTTAAGCTGGCTGCCGATGAAAACTGGATATTATATTTTGGTCATGATCCCGATTATGCTCTGGCAACGGTAAAGCATTCCAAAAAGGGAATTGTTCAGGATGAAGTGTTTGAGGATTTTCAATAGTGTTCAGAGAGATTCTGAAACAATCCACTTTTGGCGGACAGAATGATAGTTTGTGAGATTCCGAAACAAGTTCGGAATGACAGTATGAATTCAGACTGACTTAATAATTTGTAAATACTAATGTCGCAATTAAATAATCAAATAGTAATAGAAATAGCTAAGCAGATTGGTTTTGATCTGGTTGGATTTGCACAAGCGGATCTGCTTGAAAAAGAAACGAAAAAATTACAGTTGTGGCTTGATAAAGGTTATCAGGCAACAATGGGTTATATGGAAAGGAATTTTCATAAACGAAAGGATGTAAGGGAAATTCTTCCTTCTGCTAAAAGTGTTATTTCACTTGCACTTAATTATTACACTCCGTATCAGCATATCGAAGAAAAGGGAAAAGGTAAAGTTTCTCGTTATGGATGGGGAAAAGATTATCATTTTATTATGTGGGAAATGCTTGAAAAACTTGAGAATGAATTAAAACAAATTGAACCTGAACTTGAAACCAAATCGTATGTTGATACCGGTCCGGTTATGGATAAAGTTTGGGCTGTCAGATCTGGTTTAGGATGGAGGGGGAAACATACTTGTGTTATAAATCCAAACAAAGGCAGCTGGTTTTTTATAGCTGAAATTATAACCAACTGGGAATTTGAATATTCAGAAATAATTACCGATCACTGCGGAACCTGCACAGCTTGTATTGATGCTTGTCCAACAGGTGCAATTGTTCAGGAATATGTTGTGGATGCAAACAAATGTATTTCTTTTCAAACAATAGAAAACAAAGGCGAGATTAATCCAGAGTTGAAAGGAAAATTTGAGAACTGGCTTTTTGGCTGTGATATCTGTCAGGATGTTTGTCCGTGGAATAATAAATTTTCTTTTGCAACTTCTATTCAGGATTTTTATCCTAAAAACAAGGAACTTTCTATTGATGAAGTATTAAGTCTTGACAATCAAAGCTTCAAAGAAAAATTTGCTGAAAGTCCGATTATGCGCTCTAAACTAAAAGGCTTGCAAAGAAATGCACAATTTCTGAAAGATACTGATCAGCAAACTTGAAACTTCACCAACTTATCTGAATCTTACCTTATTGAAAATTAAAAATTTTGTAATTTGAAAATTCTGGAGATAAAATGTCTGAACAAAGCAGTCAAAAAAATCATTTTAAAGTATTAATTATTGGTTCCGGTCCAGCAGGATTAACAGCAGCAATTTACACTGCAAGAGCTGGATTAAATCCTGTAATATTTGAAGGTATGCAGCCGGGCGGACAGTTAACAATTACAACTGAAGTTGAAAACTATCCCGGCTTTGAAAACGGAATTGACGGACCTGCATTAATGGATGTAATGCGCAAACAAGCGCAAAGATTTGGTGCACAATCTTTTTATAAAGAAGTAACTGAAGTCGATCTTTCACAACGACCGTTTAAAATAAAATCTTATGAAGAAAATTATACTGCTGATGCAATTATTATTTCGACCGGAGCTTCAGCTAAATTGCTTGGACTGGAAAGCGAATCAAAATATATGGGATATGGTGTTTCTGCTTGTGCAACCTGTGATGGATTTTTCTTCAGAGGATTAAAAGTAATTGTTGTCGGCGGCGGCGATACTGCAATGGAAGAAGCTAACTTCTTAACAAAATTTGCTGATGAAGTTACAATCGTTCACAGAAGAGATGAATTCAGAGCATCAAAGATTATGCACGACAGAGCATTGAAGAATCCCAAGATAAAATTTCTAACCAACAAAGTGATAACGGAAGTTTTAGGAAAAGAAGAAGGCGGAAAAAAGAGTATGACAGGTGTGATGTTAAAGGATACAAAGAACGGATCTGTAACAGAGTTCAAAGCTGATGGATTATTTATTGGAATCGGTCATCAACCCAATACAAGCTTGTTCAGAGGTGTTCTTGAAATGGATGAAACAGGTTATTTAATTACAAAACCGGGTTCAACTTACACAAATGTTGAAGGAGTTTTTGCTGCCGGTGATGTTGCTGATAAAACATATCGTCAGGCTGTTACTGCTGCAGGAACCGGTTGTATGGCTGCTCTTGATGCTGAGAGATGGCTCGAGGCTCAGGAATAAATTTAAATTGATTTGTAAAACAAAGGCTGTCTTAACAGGACAGCCTTTTTAGTTTTATGTGTTCTTACTTTTTATTTTATTAGCAATGGTATTTGCCAATACAAACCCGATTCCGGTTCCAACAAAAAGAAATAATGGAATCCAGTATTCTTTACTGCTCCAATCCTGAAGAATCATTCCAACACCTAAACCTAAACCAAAGAAGATAGATATTATACCGATCTTCATTAGTCCGAGTCCGTCTCTTTTCTTCTCAAGGAATTTTTTAATTTCTTCGGCAGATAATCCTTTTTCGATTAGCATTTGCTTCTCTTTTGATTCAAGATAAAACGCAACGATTACTACTACACCAATAACCAGCGTTATTATTATTGGAATAAAAACTGCAACAACATCAACTGCCATGATTTTCTCCTTTTCTTATCTTTTGCTAAAAGATTTTTGAAAATTTTAATTTTAATTCTATTACATTTGACTAAGCAAAAACATTTAAGGTTACAGATAGAAATAATCTGATCTAATAGTAAGCTTAAGTAATTGATTTGTAACCTTTTCTAAAACAGATTAGTCTATATTGATAATGAAAGATCTTTCTGATATCGAAATTATTGAATCAGTATTGAAAGGGAATACTGCGGATTATACTGTAATTGTCGATCGATATAAGAACAAGTCTTTTACAATGCTGAAGCGAATGTTAAAAAATGAATTTGATGCTGAGGAAGTTTTGATGGATTGCTTTATGAAAGCTTATAACAATCTTGGTTCTTTTAAATTTGAATCTAAATTCTCAACATGGTTTTATCGGATTGTTTATAACACTGCATTAACAAAGTTGTCAAGCATAAAGCGAAAAGTTGAAAGTGAAATGCAATCAATTGACGATCTGGATTATCTTGAAAGCAAATACAGTTCAGAGGATTACTGTAAAAAAGAACTTTCAGAAATTGTAAATAAAATAATAAATGAATTGCCTGCAAAAAATGCTGCAGTAATTACAATGTTTTATTTGGAAGAAATGAGCAGCGAGGAAATAAGTCAGGTGTTAAATATTTCTGTGGCAAATGTTAAAGTGATTCTGCATCGTTCGCGTAATTTATTGAAAGACATAATCCAAAAAAGAAATTTATTAAAGGAAATTTTGTGATGAATATAAGCGATGAATTATTAAATGATTTTATAGATGGCAAACTTGAAACTGATGAAGTGAAATTTGTAAAAGAATCAATTGAAAAATCACCTGAAGTGAAATCAAGATATATGGCTTTAGTAAGTTCAGATGATATGTTACGAAAATTAGAATCAGAAACTGTTTCACTAAATTTTACTCAAACAGTTTTACAAAAAATTCAACGCAGAAAAGCATTAGCCAAACAACAAAAGCGGTTTTTGTTTGTTGTTCTTTCTTTTCTGGGATTTATTGTTCTTGGAATCGTTGGGTTTATATTTTATCAAGTCATATCTTTATCTGCACCAGAGTCGAATCAGGTAGTTACTGATTATTCCAAAGATGTTGGAAATTATTTTTCAAATTTATTCGGGAAGAAAAACATTTCGGTCTTTGGTTCTGTCTTATCATTTATTATGCTTGTTTCTGCTTACTTCTTTTATGAATTTCAAAAGAAATCAAAAAATAATTTTACACATTGATTTCTAAAATGAAATAATTTTTTGTTAAGGCGTTTTAATCTCCCAATATGATTTAATTATATAAGCATTTAATCTTCAAATTATTCCTCCATCATTCGTATATTTACAAACAATTAATTTTTTAAAAGATGAATACAAAATCAGGTTATGCTGCAATAATAGGTTTGCCAAATGTTGGTAAATCAACTTTAATGAACTCCTTGCTTAGACAAAAAATTTCAATAATAACATCAAAACCCCAGACAACAAGAAAAAGAATTCTCGGCATCTTATCTGAGAAAGAATATCAGATAATTTTTCTCGATACTCCCGGAATTCTTAAACCATCTTATTTGCTTCAGGAAAAAATGATGGAAGATGTTGAATCATCAATTAAAGATGCGGATGTTTTTATAATAATTTATGATGTGAGTTCTGTTGCATCCTTGAAAGAATCTGAAGAAAATGAAATCATTGAAAGTCTTGTTGATGATGATTCAAAAAAGAAAATATTGGTGTTGAATAAGATTGATACGATAACTCAGGATAAAGCTGTTCTGCTTATTGAAAAATATGAAGGAATGAACAAGTTTAAATCTGTAATTCCTGTTTCTGCTAATCTAAACTTTAACATAGAAAGATTAAAAAATGAGATAGTTGAATGTCTGCCGGAAGGTCCGAAGTTTTATGATGATGAAATAGTATCCGATGAAACCGAAAGATTTTTTGTAACAGAAATAATTCGTGAAAAAATATTTGAGCTATATGAAGATGAAATTCCTTATAGCTGTGAAGTGTTAATTACAGAGTTTAAAGAAAGACAAAGTGCAAAGAATTTCATAAGTGCAGAAATCGTTGTTGAGCGCGAAAGTCAGAAACCGATTATAATTGGTAAGGCTGGAAGGGCAATAAAACTGTTGGGTGAAAAATCACGCAAAGCAATTGAAGAATTTTTAGAAAAAGAAGTTTATCTTGAACTGAGAGTTAAGGTGAGGGATAAATGGCGTTCTAATCCGAATATGTTAAAATCATTTGGTTACATTCGTGAGAAAGACAAATAAAGTTTGGCTTAAATCAACTTAACAATGATGAAAAAGCATATTGGAGAAACAGCATTATTTTCTATGACGATTATTTGGGGAGCTACTTTTGCTTTGATGAAAGATGCCTTCTCTGATATTTCTCCCACATTATTCGTTGGTATCCGTTTTACAATTGCTACATTGTTGATTATTCCTTTTACTTTTAACAGACTGAAATTAATAAATAAACAGACTTTCTTAGCCGGATCAATACTTGGAATATTTTATTTTTCAGGTTTTGCTACTCAGACAATCGGATTAAATCTTACAACAGCAACAAAATCAGGATTTATAACCGGAACCTTTGTCGTTTTTATTCCTATTCTGCAATTGATAATTGAAAAACGAAAGCCCGGATGGTTCAATATTATCAGTATCGTTTTGGTGCTTATAGGTTTGTTGATGTTATCAAGCGGAGGAAATGATGTAATAAATTTTTTGCATAGGCTCGGCTCCGATTTTAATCTTGGTGATTTGTTGACTTTAATTTGTGCAGTGTTATTTGCTTTTCAGGTTGTCTATGTTGATGTATTCACGAAAAAATACGATTACCTTCCGATGGTTTTTGTTCAACTTCTGATTACCGGAGTTGGTGGATTTTTGTTGACACTTATTTTCTCAGCCGCTTCCCTGGAAACAGTCAGATTTTCTTTAACAGGTAATCTGATTTTTGCAGTTGTTTATACTTCTGTTTTTGCTTCTGTGCTTGCTACAATAATTCAATTGAAATATCAGAAAGTTATCTCTCCGACAAAAGCAGGAATCATTTATTCTATCGAGCCGATTTTCGCAGCTACATTTGCTTACTTTTTACTAAATGAAAAAATATCTAATTTTGGCTTGATTGGATGCGTTCTTATTTTTTCAGGATTGATATTATCGGAAATATTCTCAAATAAAAATGAATAATATTAAGAGGGCAAAAATAATCGTCAACGGACTCGTTCAGGGTGTTGGTTACAGATACTTTGTGATGAGACACGCTGAAAATCTTGGATTGAATGGATATACACAAAATCTTTTCACGGGAGAAGTGCTGACTGAGGTTGAAGGAGATGAAGCTCTGATTCTGGAATTAATTAAACAATTAAAAATTGGTCCATCAAGATCGCATGTAGTAAATTGTTTTGTCGAATGGTCAGAAAGCAAAAACGAATTTTCAGGGTTTGAAGTTAAGTATTAAAACTGACTTGCTGTTTCTTTTTATTTCGTATGCTTTGTGCGAAAAGATAAAAAGAAGTTCACGCAAAGATCGCAAAGGTTTTCGCGAAGCTCGCAAAGTAAAGAGCAAGAAATAATAAATAATATTAAATCTGACATTACCATTGTTAAATAATTTTGATATAATTTAATTAAAAGAGGATTCAAAGAGTTATTAATAATTTATAAACTTAGCGGTCTTTGTTTTATTTTTTCTTTGTATGCTTTACGAGAAACAAAGTCTTTAGGGTTCACGCAAAGATCGCAGAGATTTTCGCGAAGCTCGCAAAGTAAAGAGCAAGAAATAATAAAATATTAAACCTGAAATTACTATTGCTAAATAATTTTGATACAATTTAATTTTTTAAAAAATATATAGAGTTATTAGTAATTTATAAACTTAGCGGTCTTTGTTTTATTTTTTCTTTGTGTGCTTTGCGAGAGACAAAACAAATAAAGATCAAAAAGATTTTCTTGAAATTCACTAAGTAAAAAATTTGAATTAATTACTATGACTGAAAATGAATTATCAAATAAAGTTATTGGTGTAGCAATTGAATTACATAGGGTTTTGGGCCCTGGCTTATTAGAATCTGCATATGAGAATGCATTGGCTTATGAATTACGTGAAATAGGATTAAATGTAATGCAACAAGTTCCAATGCCATTTATATATAAAGAAGTAAAACTTGATGTTGGCTATCGAATCGATTTGTTGATTGAAGATAAAATTTTAATTGAAGTAAAATCAGTTGAAGCATTAGCTCCTGTACATTTTGCTCAAGTGTTGACATATTTAAATTTATCAGATTTAAAACTAGGACTATTGCTTAACTTTAATACCAAGTTACTAAAAGATGGTATTCATAGAGTTATTAATAATTTATAAACTTAGCGGTCTTTGTTTTATTTTTTCTTTGTGTGCTTTGCGAGAAACAAAGTCTTTAGGGTTCACGCAAAGGCCGCAAAGGTTTTCGAGAAGTTCGCGAAGTAAAGAGCAAGAAATAATAAAATATTAAATCTGGAATTACTATTGCTAAATAATTTTGATACGATTTAATTTTTAAAAAATATACAGAGCTATTAATAATTTATAAACTTAGCGGTCTTTGTTTTATTTGTCTTTGTGCGTTTTGCGAGAAACAAAGTCTTTAGGGGTCACGCAAAGGGCGCAGAGATTTTCGCGAAGCTCGCAAAGCTAAGAATAGAAAATAATAAAATATTAAACTGGAATTACTATTGCTAAATAATTTTGATATAATTTAATTAAAAAAGGATTAATAGAGTTATTAACGATTTATAAACTTAGCGGTCTTTGTTTTATTTTTTCTTTGTGTGCTTTGCGTGAAACAAAGTCTTTAGGGTTCACGCAAAGGTTATTAATAATTTATTTTAGGATAATTAATGAGTTTAAATATCAGAGTCGGATTTGGATTTGATGTTCACGCCTTTGCCGAAGGGAGAAAACTTATTTTAGGCGGAATAGAAATTCCATTTGATAAAGGATTAGAAGGACATTCTGATGCCGATGTGCTTTTACATGCAATTTGCGATGCAATGCTTGGTGCTTTAGCTCTCGGAGATATAGGAACTCATTTTCCTGATACAGATGAAAAATGGAAAGATGCAGACAGTAAGATATTGTTAAAAAGAGTTAATGATCTGATCAATTCAAAAGGTTATCAACTAGGTAATCTGGATTGCGTTCTTGCATTGCAGCAGCCGAAGATATCTCTTTATTCTGAAATGATAAGAAATAAAATCGCTGAAATACTTAATGCTGATGTAGAACAGATTTCTTTAAAAGCCTCTACAACAGAAAAACTTGGTTTTGTTGGTAGAAGCGAAGGAGTTATTTCTTATGCTACGGTTTTACTTGTAAAGAAGGACATTAATGATTGAAGAATTGCTTACCCGCATTTCAGTTTTAGCTCCGATATGGGTTTACATTTTACTCTTCGCTTTTGCTTATATTGAAAATCTTTTTCCGCCATCTCCAAGTGATACTGTGATAGTAATCGGCGGTACATTGGTTGGAACAAATTATTTACATTTCGTTCCCGCTCTTATTTTTGCAACCGGTGGTAGTATTGCTGGTTTCTTAACTGCTTTTGGTATCGGCTGGTTGTTGGATAAGAAATTGATTCATTCAGGTAAATTAAAATTTCTGAATGTTCAGGCAATTGAAAAGGCAGAAACAGCATTTCGTAAATGGGGATATTATTTAATTGTGGCAAACAGATTTTTACCGGGAACAAGAGCAGTCATTTCATTTTTTGGAGGAATGAGCCGGCTTGATGTTCATAAAACAATGTTCCTTTCTTCTATCAGTTCGTTGTTATGGAATATCATCTTAATCTATCTTGGAATTGTTTTCGGTGAAAATGTTGCTATCGTTGATAAATATCTTAATACTTACAGCAATATTGTTGTTACTGTAACTATTATAATAATATTGGTTTTTGTCATTAACTATTTTATTAAAAGAAAAAAGAATAATTGAAATTATTTAGCAGAAAAAACCGGATTGAATTATCAATTGAAGAAAAGAAAATCAGAAAGAAAGAAAAATTTTTATTAATCCTTTCAGGTATTCTGTTCGGTATTTCATTCACGCCTTTCCCATTTCCATTCACACTTTTTTTATTTATTGCTTTTGTTCCATACTTTTTTGTTGTTACGAAAAGAAATACTTTAGCTTCAGTTAATAAAGCGTCATACCTGACTTTTTTTGTAATGAGCTTGATTACAGTTTATTGGGTTGGAAGCTGGCAAAGTAAAGCAGATCCTTTTTTAATGTTAAGCGGAGTGGTGCTGGTATTCTTTCTGCCTTGTGTGATGCTTATAAATTCGTCATTATATTTTTTATCAAGAAAAGTTTTTAAGAAGGACCTTTCGCTTTATTTCTTTCCAATGTTTTGGATAACAGGCGAATATATTTTAACATTAACAGATCTGAAATTTCCCTGGCTTACAATCGGACACGGATTAGCAAAGTTTACATCATTTATTCAGATTGCCGATATTATCGGAGCATTTGGTTTATCATTTATTGTATTATGGATAAATATTTTTATCTACAAAGGATTAAAACAGTATAAAGAAAAATCATCATCGGGATTATTAAACCTTTCTGTTGCAGCCGGAATTTTTATCCTGATAATTATTTATGGATTTGTGAAAATTTCTTCATCTGATAATAATGAGAAGAAAATCAGAGTTGGAATTATTCAACCAAATATTGATCCCTGGAATAAATGGGAGTTTGGCGGATTAGATCAAACTCTGAATAATTATTTTGATTTATCTAAAAAGTGTATTGATGAGGGTGCAAAGTTAATTATCTGGCCCGAAACTGCTTTGCCAGTTTACTTATTATCCGGTGGTTATGAAAAAAAAATTGATACTATTCATTCGTTTCTCAATGCTAATCAAGTATCATTGTTAACCGGTATGCCTGATTTCGTAATATATGATTCCAATCCGCCAAAAGCAGCAAAATACAGTGAGACTGGGAAATATTATTATACAACTTACAATTCAATTTTATTTTTCCAGCACGACTCTTATGATATTCAACGATATGGAAAAATTCATCTTGTGCCGCTTGGTGAACATACTCCATTTGTTGATCAGCTTCCTTTTCTTGGTGACCTGTTGAAATGGGGAGTAGGAATCACAGGCTGGAATGTTGGACAGGATACAACAGTATTTAATTTTTATAATAACGGAGATACAATAAAAATCGGAGGATTGGTTTGCTACGAATCTGTATTTCCTACATTCCCAAATTATTTTGTTGATCGCGGTGCTCAGTTTTTAACAGTTCTTACAAACGATAGCTGGTATGGCAAACTCAGCGGTCCATATCAGCATAAAGAGTTTGCTGATTTGCGTGCAGTTGAAAACAGGCGAGCAGTTGTTCGCTGTGCTAACGGCGGTATCAGTTGTCTGATTAATAAATTTGGTGTTACTGAAGTTGAAACTGAAATGTTTACCAGAACTTATTTGGTTGTTGATGTTCCATTAAATAATGAGAAAACTTTTTATACTGAATATCCGTTAATTATTCCTGTTCTATCATCGGTATTTGGATTCTGGATTTTTGGTATTAATATTTTGTTGTGGATGAAAAAGAAATTTAAACTTTGATAAATTAAGTTATAATTACATTGAAAGAAAAAAATGATAGACCTTAGAAGTGATACAGTTACCCGCCCTTCAGAAGAAATGCGAAAGGCGATGTATAATGCAGAGGTTGGTGATGATGTATTTAAAGAAGATCCGACTGTCAATAAACTTGAACAATATGCTGCTGAATTACTTGGCAAAGAAGCTGCGCTTTATGTTTCAAGCGGAGTTATGGGTAATCAGATTTGTTTAAATGTTTTAACAAATCCTGGTGATGAAGTTATTTGCGAACGAGATGCTCATATATTTAATTATGAGTCAGGCTCACCTGCCGCATTAAGTGGTATCCAGTTGTTTCCTATTGATGGAAATTATGGAATTATTTCAGCTGAACAAGTTGAACCACATATTCGCCCTTCATCAGCTTATTATATGCCGAGAACAAAAGTAATAGAAGTTGAAAACACACATAATCGGGCTGGTGGAACAATCTGGCCGATTGAAAATATAATTGCACTAAAAGAGTTAGCTAAAAAATACAATCTTTATTTTCATCTTGATGGTGCAAGAATTTGGAATGCTTCTGTTGCAACCGGAATTTCTGTTAAAGAATATGCTTCACACTTTGATACGATTTCCTGCTGTTTATCAAAAGGATTGGGCGCACCGGTTGGTTCCATAATTGCAGGGACAAAAGATTTTATTAAAGAAGCTTATCGTGTTCGTAAAGCCTGGGGTGGAGGAATGAGACAAACCGGAATTATTGCTGCTGCCGGTTTGTATGCATTACAGAATAATATCGAGCGATTAAAAGAAGATCACGAGAAAGCAAAATATCTTGCTGATAGAATTAATGCTAACCCAAATCTTGTAATTGATATGAAAGCGGTGCAGACAAATATTTTATTATTCCATCCTAAGAAATTTTCGGTTGAGGAAGGAATTAATAAATGCAAAGATAAAGGATTGCTTCTTTCAGTTGGCAAAGTTGATTTGATTCGTGCAATTACTCATCTTGATGTTTCATTTGATGATGTAAAAAAAGCTGCTGATATTATTGATATAGTTTTTAACTGATTCAAATATTTGATTACAGCATTGATAAATCGTAACTTAATTAAGATGATATAATAATCCGATATTTATTGAATAAATTATTTTATAATTCTAATATACACACTTAAAATAAATGGAAATAAAAGACTTCACACATAAAACAACAGTTAAAGTTCGCTTTCACGAAGTTGATATGCTTGGTGTTTGTAACAATGCTGTTTATATAAATTATTTTGAAACAGCCAAACTTGAATATATTAAGGCTGCAGGCTTAATTCCTGAAGGCGGAATATTTTCAGACGGGAATTTACATTTTATAGTTCGAAATGAAATAAACTATCTTGGTCATTCATATTTTGATGATGAGCTTGAAGTTTATTCAAAAGTATCATACATAAAAAATTCTTCGTTCGGATATGATCATATAATTGTAAGAAAGAAAACAGGAAAGATTATAGTTGATGGCAAAGGTGTTGTAGTTTTTGTTGACCCGAAAACAAGAAAATCAACTCCTTTAACTGATGAGTTTATTGAAAAGATAAAAAAGTTTGAACCAAAAGTTCAGTTGTTAAAAGAACAATAAATAAATTTTTTTTTGAGTTTTATTTTTTTTCTGATTAATTAAAAATCAAATCCAATTAACTGTAACAGGATCGAAATAGTGTTTAACATTTTTGGAGGCTAAAATGCGTAAACTGATCTTTGATATTGAAACAAGTTCTTATCCGTTTGAGTCGTTATCAGAATCTCAAAGAGAATATTTGTTAAAGTATGCAGATAAAGAAATTGATCCTGTAAAAAAAGGAATAGTGAAAGAAGAAGCTATTCGTTACACATCACTTTATCCATTTACTTCAAAGTGTATTGTAATCGGAATGTATGATGTTCTGAAGGAAAAATCTTTTGTTTATTATGAATCCGAAAAACCTGAAGAATGGAATTCTGAAAATACAAATGTGTTTTACAAAGGATTGCCTGAAAAAGAAATGCTGGAATCATTCTGGAGAATTGCAAGACATGTTGATCAGTTTATAACATTTAACGGAAGAAATTTTGATGTTCCTTTTTTAATGATGCGTTCGGCAATGCTGAAAGTTAAGCCAACAAAAAATTTAATGGCTTATCGTTATGGAGAAGAACATATCGATCTGCTTGAGCAATTTACTTTTTACAATACTACAAGAAAATTTAATCTGGATTTTTATTGTCACGCATTTGGAATCGAATCTCCTAAATCCAAAGATATAACCGGAATGGAAGTAAAAAATCTTTATGAAGCAGGAAGAATAAAAGACATTGCAGTGTATTGTTCAAAAGATATTTATGCAACTTATCAGTTGTTTAAAATCTGGGAAGAATATTTGTCAAACACTTAGCATAATATGGAAATTCAAATTATAGTTTATCTCTTTGTTTTATTTTTTCTTCTGATAGCTATCAGTATTGATAAAGGATATTTATTTCAAATCAAACAACAATCACTTAGCTTAAAGAAGCTTGATTTATCACTGTTAATAGCCGCTAAGAATGAAGAAGAAAATATACCATTACTTTTTGAGTCGCTGGAAAAAATAAATTATCCGGTTGAAAACTATGAAGTGATTCTTGTTGATGATAATTCAACTGACAAAACCAATGAATTAATCAGCGAACTGATAAAAACAAAACAAAATTACAAACTGATAAAAGCTGACTCAAAAAGATTTGAAGGCAAAAAAGGCGCTTTGCAAATTGGAATTGAAAATTCAAAATACAAATTTATTGTTATTACGGATGCGGATTGCAGACCTGAAAGCAATTGGCTTACGGAGATTTCCGGTAAACTTAATGCCGGTTTTGATTTTGTATTTGGAGTTGCACCAATAAAAAGCGGAAAGAATTTTATTCAGAAGTTAGCTGCTTTTGAAAACTTCCGAAACACTTATTTAACAATATCTGCAGTCGGATTAAACATTCCTTATTCAGCATCTGCAAGAAGTTTTGCGTTCAGGAAAAGTTCATTTGAACGGATTGGAGGCTATTCAAAAACAACAGATACAATTTCGGGTGATGATGATTTGCTTTTGCGAGAAGCTGTAAAAAATAAAATGCTTATTGGGACTCTTATTGATCCTGAAGCATTTGTTTATTCTGATCCTCCAAATTCTCTCGCGGACTATCTTAAACAGAAGAAAAGACATTTAAAAACATCAGTTCATTATCTGTTTAAACAAAAATTATTTCTTGGGTTCTGGCATTTTATAAATATTATATGTTTGTTTTCAATGGTGCTAATTCCTGTTTCTATAAATTTTGTTTTACCAGTTGCTGTTAAATTAATATTTGATATTTATGTTGCAGTAAAAAGACAAAATGAATTAGGCCATCGTTTTAATTTATTACAAATTATTCCATTACAAATTGTGTTTGAAATATTTTTAATAATAAATTTTATTAATTCACTTAGCGGAAAAGTTGAGTGGAAATAAAAAGCGAATCTCCTGCCTGGCTTGATCCTTCTCATCCGAATTATAAAAGATGGGAAAGATCTCGATCCCTTTCACTTGAAAGAGGAAAATTTGTCAGATCAGTAATTGAACAAAAACAAAAAATAAAAAACTTAACAGTTGTTGATCTTGGCTCTGGTGAAGGCGGAACTTCGAAAATATTTGCAGAAGATAATTTTGTAGTTAGTATTGATTTGAGTTTAATCAGATTACAGCGTCAGAATCATTCTGGCTTTAAATTTTCTAAAATCAATGCTGATGCTATTCACTTGCCCTTTAGAAGTGAGTTTGCTGACTTAATAGTTATTCAGGATGTAATAGAGCATTTAAATGATATAAAATCTTTTTATGATGAAATAAAAAGAATATTAAAACTGAACGGAATAATTTATTTAAGCACCCCAAATAAACTTTCGTTCATTAATTTTATATCTGATCCACATTTCGGACTGCCGATTATTTCAATACTTAATCGTCCAGCAATAAAAAAATATTTTTTAAAATATTTCCGTAAGAATGATTTTAACCGAAATGACATTGCACAATTATTATCTCTAAAAGAATTGGTTAAAATCTTTAATAATGATTTTAATTTTGAACTTAATACAAAATTTGCTGTCAAAGAATTATTTAATGGTAATAAAGGAATTGTCTGGAGCGATATTCACTTGAAGCTTATCTCATTTTGCAGAATTACCGGCATTGATAAAATTATAAAAATGATTGCAAATAATAAGACTGGAATTATAAACAAATTTATAAATCCTACTTTTTATCTTATCTTAAAGAAAAAAAGTGAATAATGTCCTTACACAGAACTTTTTAAGTTGTTTTGAAAATTCTTAACGAACAAACTCAATTCCATTGAGGAATTGGGTTTGTAAGAAAGTTACTTTAGCAGCAGCATTTTTTTTGTTTCAACAAAACTGCCGGCTTTTAATTGATAATAATAAATTCCTGAGCTAAGATAATTATTAGTGAATATCACGCTATGATATCCTGCGGGCTTATATTCGTTTACAAGAGTTGCTACTTCAGTTCCTAAAACATCAAATACTTTTAACGAAATCAGTTCTCTGCTTTTGGTTTCAAATCCTATTGTTGTAGAAGGGTTAAATGGATTTGGATAATTTTGATTCAGTTTAAAATTTTCCGGCATTTGCATTTCATCGTCAACATCGGTTGCAATATAATGTGCACGGAAATCATCAAAATAAATTGCCCCGTTATCCTTTTTTGCATCGTTTGTTTCAGCTAAATAAGTTCTTGTCCACTTGATTGGGAAATCAAGCGTTGCTGCAGGATTTACCCAGCTTGGAACAGCATCGCTTAAATCAACCTCAATATATTTCCAGGTATTTATCCAATCAATTCCGGGATCACTGCTTGTAAAGTTAATTAAGAATGTTTCGTTGTCTTTATCCTTGAATTCACCTCTAAGCCAATGTTTTTTTCCATCGCCATAAATCTGAATACTTAATTTATTCGGTGTGCCAGATATTGGAATTTCTTTGTTAAGATATAATGCGCTTGTTCCGCCTGTTTCTAAACTATAAGTTAATTTTCCTGAGCTTGGTGATGAAATAAATATATCATTGTCAAGAACAAAACTGCATTGTGATAAATTTACCTTAGTTCCTGTTAATGTATAACCTGAAAGATCAGAAAAATCATCAAGCATTACTGTTGTTGCCGAACCGACAATCAATTCAGCAGTTCCAACAATGCTATCAACTGATGCTAATATTTGTCCTGAGCCGGTATTATTAGCAGTAAAATATCCGTTGCCTGTTATAGTTCCCAAATTATTTGTAACAGACCATTGAAATGCATTTTGTTGAAGAGAGATAACATTATTATAAGTATCATAAGCTGTTGCTGTCATTTGTTGTGATTGACCGGGCTGTAAGATGACAGGATTTGGTGTAAGCATTATTTGTGATATCCTTGTAAGATGAACAATTACTGAATCTCTGATATTTCCAACTTCTGCATAAACAAAACCAGTTACAGTATCAAATGAAGCTGTAAATTTTCCGTTCTGAGTTATTGTGCCAATTGCAGGATCGCAGCTCCATACTAACGAACCGGAAGGAATTGTAACAGGATTAAAATATTCATCAAAACCTTTAGCAGTAAGAGTAATGCTTTTTCCTCCGATTATAAATATCTCCCTCGGATTAATTCTTATTGAAGCAAGCTGACTGGTTGGTGCAGTGCTGATCAACAAAAGACTGTTTGAAACCGATCTTTCTCCTCCGGGATCGGAAGGACTATTAACTATGTTTCCTCTTACAACCATTGTAGAAGATCCGCCGCCATCAAGATTTAATGCGTTGTGCACGCCCCAGGTTTTCATATAATTGCCAAGCTCTTTATATGTCATTCCAACACTAAGAGCTGGTTGTCTGCCATCAACAAGAAACATATAAAATGTTGTTGTATCCTGGTTAAATCCTACTGCAGTTCGCGGATGACGATCTCCGTTATCAGGATTAACATTTCCGTTTTGTATAAGCCAGGTATTTCCTCCGATTAGTTGTTCAAGATTTGGTAAAGCTGGTGATAACTTTAACACAACACGAATTGTATCGCCAACAGAAAAATTATTTACAATAAATGAAGCCGAGCTGCCGTGACCGGAAAGGACAGCTTTGTTAATTCCGATGCTCATATTTCCAACATTTGAAATAATAGTATCAATTACACATCTTATTGTATCATTAACCAACCAATTATCAATTGGACTAATTCTGGCTTCTGTTCCGTATTGATTTGTTGAAGTAGAGCTTCCTATAAATGAATTATAAAAAATCAACTCATTGGTATTTCTGGTTTTATTAATACTCGAAATACTTTTAATGCTGTCGTTAACAATTACAGAACCCGAAAAGCTATTTAATCCGATTATCGGCTTTTTATTGATATCAAATGCAGCATTCAGCCAATCGTTATTTGTTTTTAGTAATTGCCCGTTTGCTATCTGGGCCCCGATCTGTTCACCATTAGCAGTATTATAAAAATCTCCATTTACTGCGGCAACAACTCTATGCGCTTCATAATTATTTCTTGCTGACATTGATGAGGTTTTTTCGAAAGCAAGTAATTTATCACCTGCTTTTACAGTTTGAAATTTAAGCCAGGGATTTTGAAGATCGATTTTGATAATGTTTATGTTCCAGGGACCTGAATCAATAAATTCGTGATAATGCATAACACCGGGACCAACCTGAATGCTGTCTAAAGATCCGGAAAAACTTATTGAGGTAAGTAAAATTGCAAAAAATAAGACTTTTGTTTTCATTATCTCTCCACAATTTCTTTGAATAATTTATAACAACAATGCAAAGTTAGTGATAATGAATAAGATTTTTTTTAAAATTTCTAATATAAGTCCTTTTGTTTGAATTCAGTACTTTATTCGTTTGGAGATTTGATTCAAGTTATCAACAATAAAAAAACCCTGATACTTTCGTATCAGGGCTTTGCCTTAGTTTCAGGCCTGGGGGTAAGCCTTTCCTAAGTACACTCCAAAAATACTAAACTAACTGAGAAAAATAAACTCACATTATTTTTTGTGATGCGTCTAATAAAAGATAAATTCTACTTTTCTATTATTAGTTAATGTAATAAAGATGTAATAACATAACTTGATTATGATTCTTTTGGTTCAAAATTATAGTTCAGGGGTATTAAAAAGTAATTTTAATCAAATATCAATCTAAAGTAGTTAGTCAGATTTGTCATTGAATATTAAAAGTTGAATTAATGATTACAGTTTTTCAGAACAATATTTAATGGTTTTTATAATAGCTATTCTAAATCATTACTCAGAAAAACTATCTTGCGTCAACCCAGACGGCTTAAAAAATAACAATTTCTGGCAAATTTATTTTGATTTTAGAATAAAAACTGTATTTTTGAGTGAACTTATATTTTGTGTACAAATAATTAATCTCGATTTTTGTTTATACAGGAATTGTCTAGATAAAATAAAAATTCATTAAAATGATTTTAATTAAAGGATAATACATAATCGTTTCGATGTATTTATCAAGTTTTATTTGTTTCTGTAAAAACATTATTGTCCTGAATCTGTTTTAGAATGTATTCTGGTGATTTTAACCAGAAATTTAGCTTTAATAACCACAAATTAAAGTCAAAATGTGACTGACCAAGCGAAGCTGTGTTAAAACATTAATAAACATTGGAATTACCGCCTTATGAAACTACTAATCACACTCCGAAAAACTTCTGATAGTTCATTTAACCGCAAATTTGAGTTTACAAACTATCCTGTAAAATTAGGCAGAGAATCAGATAATGATATTGTTTTAGAGGATCCACGAAAGGTTGTTTCGCGATCTCATGCTAAAATTATTGATTCTAGCGGTTTAATTCAGGTTGTTGATCTTGGTTCCGCAAATTTTACTTATTTGAACGGGAATCAATTATTTCCTAATGATGAAAACGCTTTGAAAACTGGCGACATCATAAAAATTGGTGATTATGAGTTAGATGTTACGCTTGAACAAATCAAGGTTGAAAGCGCACCTCAATGGGATGATCAGAAAACAATGATCTTTTCAAATCCGTTTGTTGATGAAGTGCAGAAAATATCTGATTCTATCCTGAAATTATCCGAAAAATATTTTTATGATGAATCTCCGCTGAAAAGTGAAGCGCTGAGAATGTCAATAATGCAGGGCTTGGATGGGCTTTTAGCTAATGATGTAAATAAAGTATTATCAGAATATTTTGCATCAAAATTCCTTGATCATAGTTTTAGTAGTGCTGTTAAAAGCGAATCCCCTCCCAAAATAGTTACCGAAGAAAAACCTCCTGTAAAAACAAGCACTCAAACTTCTGTTTCTGAAACATCAGGAAAGCCGCAAATTGATTATTCATTCAGTTCTTATTTTTCAGAATCAGTAGATGTTCTTCTTGATACTGTAACAAAGCTTATTCAGGGTTATTTACAGTTCAGGCAGGAATTTTTTGGTGTTACTATTTATCAAACAATTCCAACTGGTTCGTTAAAGGAAATAAAGGAATATTTATTTAATCCCGATCTTTCAGCTGAAGAACAGAAAAAGAGAATAAGTCTTATTAAGGAAGAAACTCAAAAATTACTTACTCATCAGATAGGAATACTTGAAGGTTACAGAACATCTGCAACTGAAGGAAGTCAATCATTACTTCAATCCCTTGATCCGGATATAATTGAAAGAGAGACTTTAAGTAAACAATCATCTCCGATGGATAATCTTATACCAAATGCAAAAAAAGTAAAAGTGCTTGAAGCTATAAAAACCAATTATAAAAAATATATTTCAGACCCATATCATCTGGAGAAGAAATATTTCAGACCACCGTTTATAAAAGGATATCAGAAAAGAATATCAGCTAAAAACGAAATAAACGAATATTGAAATTCACAAATCAATTTAAATCAAAATAATAATGTTGATAGATATGAAAAAAATAATTTTAATAGTCTTATCGGTTTTTACACTGCTTCTGTTTACTAAATGCGGCAGTGGAAAAGAATATATTCAGGTAAGTTTTAAAAGTTATGATAACTCAAACGGGGGCAATGCCGTTGTAGTTACAATTTATCAGCTGACAAATGCTGATAAATTCCGTCTTGCCAGTTTTGAATCTCTTACTAAAAATGCAGTAGCAGCTTTAGGTGCAGACCTTATTCCGAATGCTTCTTATGAAAAAACAATGGTGCCTGGTGAAAGTTTTAATCTTGATGAACTTGAAATAAAAAAAGAAGCTTTATTTCTTGGAGTTATGGCTGATTTTCATTCACCAGCCGCTGATGGATGGCAGAGTGTAATTGATTTAAAAGATGGTGTAGATAAGCTGATAGTTAAAGTTGAAGAAAATTCAATCAATGTGCAGGTTGAAAATTAGTTTATTATTTAATTAAGATTTTTTTAAGCATTAAAAGCGATTACAATTTTATGAAAATGCAAAAAACAGTTTGGTATGAGGGAATGAAACTCGATCCTCATCACTTTCAGCAAACAGACAGATATAATCAATATTATATCAATTCCAGATTATCAATGATTAATGCAAGTAACTGGGGATTAAAAAATTTAACTGTTGATAATGCTGCACTTGCCGGTGGTAATTTCAGCTTGATAAACTGCAGCGGAGTAATGCCGGATGGAATGATATTTAATATTCCTGAAAATGATTCGCCGCCAAAAAGCAGAAATTTTGAAAGTATTTTCTCTGCAACGGCTGAAAAACTTAGTGTATATCTTGCTTTACCCGTTGAACATTCATCAGGCAAAAACTGTCAGCTTGATGATTCACAATTTAATGATCCATACAGATTTGTAATGCAGAATACAGATGTAATGGATTATAATACCGGAACAAATCTAAGGAATATTGGAATTGCCAAACCAAATTTCCAATTCAAGTTTGAAGATGAATCTTTGGAGGATTTCGTTTCAATAAAACTTGGCGAAATATCAAGAAGCTCTGATGGAAAATATCAGATGGAAGCACAGTTTATTCCGCCTTGTCTGGAAATTTCAGCCTCAGAAGTGATACTGCAACATGTCAGAAATATCTTAAGCACGCTTGTTTCTAAAAGCAAGGAATTAAAAGCCCAGACAAATATCCAAAAACCTGAATTATCTTTAACACAGGTTGAAGTGCTTTTAATGCTGCAATCAATTAATTCGTTTATTCCGTTATTAAATTATTATCACAACTCAAAACATATTCATCCCGAAGCGCTTTATACTTTTTTATTAACAGTAGCCGGTGAGTTATCTACTTTTTCAAATTCTGAATTAAGAGTTGACTCATTGCCAATTTATGATCATAAACATCTTACAGAAATATTTGATTATGTGGTTAATGAAATTCAGATAATGCTGAATGTTCAGAAAACTGTTGAGAGAAAAGACCTTGTAATACAACTGAGAAGGCAGGCTGAAACATTATTTGTCGGACAGCTTTTACCAAACCATATTCAGGCACAATTTTTTGTTTCTGTTACTGGCGATATTCCTGAAAAGAAAGTTATAACTGAATTTCCCAAGAACATTAAGATATCTGCTTATGAAGAGATCTTTGCAGTTCATCAGGCTGGAATACAGGGCGTTACAGTTGAATATGTTGCAAGACCTCCGGCTGGTGTTTCTGTAAATGAAAAGGCAATTTATTTTAAGATAAATAAAGAGGGCAGATTTTGGGATAAGATTGTGCAGAAAAATAATATTGCTTTTTTCATCGCTTCTGAATTTAAATCGCTGCAAATGGAATTAGTGTTACTGTTTTAAACTATTGATTGAACAGATTAAAAAATAAAGGCTTTCTAAATGGCACAGGAAAATACAATTGAGAAAAAGAAAAATCTTTCCGATTTAGCTTCTGAATGTTTGATACTTATTTTACAATTAAGAGCTACAACTAATTATGGCGCTGCTAATACACTTAAATCGCATGTGCTGGAAATGTTTGAAAGGTTTGAAAGTAATGCTAGAAAAGTCGGTATTGATAATGAAAAGATAAAACACGCTAAGTTTGCTCTTGTTGCATTGCTCGATGAAACAATCATTAGCTCCGAATGGTCAGAAAAAAACGAATGGCTGACCGAACCATTACAGATAAAACTATTCGATACTTTTAATGCAGGCGAAGAGTTCTTTACTTATATGAGTGAACTTAGACAAAGAAGCAGTGCCAATAAAGATGTTCTTGAAATCTTTTATTTGTGTTTAAGCCTTGGATTTAAAGGAAAGTATCAGTTGCAATCACCTGAAAATTTAAGAAGAATTATTGATGATCTT
>Ga0116185_1000867_pt1 | contig 32642 bp, 29 predicted proteins | sample AD_JPNNA7_MetaG_FD_89754 | JGI IMG/M metagenome (GOLD analysis project Ga0116185, IMG submission 89754) | Active sludge microbial communities of municipal wastewater-treating anaerobic digesters from Japan - AD_JPNNA7_MetaG | ecosystem: Engineered > Bioreactor > Anaerobic > Digestate | place...
AGTTTTAATGCCCGCCTTTTAAATTTAAAAAGTCACTTCTCTTTGGGAGAAGGGATTTAGGGATGAGGCTTTTTTTTACCGGAAATTATTAATTGTTCCTTTCTATAAAATCCTCATACTTAAGTCATACAACTATGTGCTGGCAATCAGATCGAAGTATTCATCATCTTCGTTCTTTCCTCCATAACCCTTTCCGACTACTTTATGTGAATCAACAAATTCAATTCGTTCAATCCACTTTACCATTTTGTAACCTAACTGATTTTCAATTCTTAATCTTAACGGTGCTCCGTAAACTTCCGGCAGCGGCTGATAGTTCATTTCCCAAGCTAATATCGAACCGGGTTTCAGACAATTATCCAATGTATGAGTATCATAATAAACACCGCCGTATAAACCTTCACCGAATGAATAAAATACCACAGTGGTTACAGACGGAAGCGGTTTTACTAAATCAACAATTGCTTTTAACGGTAAGCCGCCCCATTCTGCTATGCCCGACCATCCCTGTATGCAATGATGCATTGTAATGTTTTGTTCTTTACCAATTTTTTTCATATCAGCAAGAGAAAGCTCAACCGGATTTTCAACCAGCCCGCCAACTTTGAGTTTATAATCGCTGAAATTATTTTCAACCAGTTTTTTCCATTCATCAGAAACGGGCAGCTTGCCGTTCGGCCAGAAAAACGGGGAGATGTCTTCTTTCTTAAAATACTTGCTTGGTTTTAATCTATCGATGGTCAACTTCCATAAGTTACCGTTAATAAAAGCTTCTCCTCTTTGCACCCAACGAGGTCTTTTCCAGGATACCCAGTATGCATAAAAGCTGAATGCAATTGTAAAAAGTATAATTGCTGATCCGATATAAACACCTGTTAAATCATTTACGTTATCTGTTCCTTGTGTGATATGATTCATGTTTCTGACAAAACCTGAGATTATTACCATTGTTACATGTATAATTATGAAGAAGACATAACTAAGCATCACAAGGAAATGAACAGACCTTGCACCCTGCCTGTTTCCGAAAAGTTTAGGCAGCCAGTGAAATCTGTTTTCAATAGCCGGCGACATACACAATCCGGTAAGAATTGCCAGCGGTGCTAAAATAAAAACCACACCAAAATATGAGAGCTGCTGTAAAGCATTGAAATAATAAAATCCATCTGGCTCAATCGGCAGATGAAAAGTTGCGTAATGAACAAACACACTCCACGCATCAGGGAAAATCTGCCAGGATGATGGCACCAATCTTTGCCATTGATCGCTTGTAAATAACAAGATCACAAATATCAATCCGTTTATTACAAAAAATGGTATGTGAATGAAATGCCACCCTCTTGCAGTTCCCACTGTGTGACGATAACCGGGTAACCCAAGTATCGGACTGATATACCGTGCATCATCTTTTGCAGTCCACAATTTGTCTTTTGGAACTTTTACTGGTGTGAACTTTACCCACTCTGAGCCGGGTTTACATCCATCATTCCAGTATAACCGCGGGTGATCCATCAGTATTGATAAGCCGGCTCTGATCAGTATAACGAGAAGGAAAAAGTTTACCCAATGGCTGGTGATAATCCACCAGGGAAATCCTTTTACTGCGGCTTCGCTTGTGGGAGGAAGTGAAAGTGAAGGATCTGCCGGTAAACCTGTAACTAAATATTGTATCCAGGCAACGCCAACTGTTGCAAGAAACAAAATAATAATGATAAATATTGAAGAGGGTTTTAATCCGATGTATAATCTTCTGTCATCAGGAAAGTGAACTGCTCTTTCATTTTCATCAAAGTTTGTAAACATAGCATTACTCCAATCTTACAATTTGTTTGTCCAATTCTCTTACAACTCTAAATTTTATGAGAGAATAATCGCCGATATTTTTTCAGGTTTTATTAATACCGACTTTTGAAACAAGTATCGGCATACTTATCCATTGCAAATAATTATCAAACTCTTTACAGTATTTAAATTTCTGATATTTATCAGGTTATGCTGCATTATAAAATGTAAAAAAGCTAGAAAGAGGAATTGAAAGTGAACAATTTTTTTTGTAACGGTGTATAATCAATCTGCCGCTGCTATTCAGAAAGCATCCAATGAGAAATAATCCAATTGCAAAATAATCAAGTCCGTTTATCGGGAAGGAAATAATTAATACAACCAGATTATAAACTACACCACAAAGTACAAAAGCAAATAGTGCAATTTGACTTTCTCCATAAGGTATTTTTCTTTTTAAAAGGTCAAACATCGTAAATACAACCGGACAGCATATCAATTCTCAAAAATCATTTAATACAATAAATTCAGTGTTATAATATTTAGAGAAAAATAAGGATTGTTAATTCAAAAATTAAAGACAAAGATCACAGCAGTAAAAGAAGAAATGCAACGTCCGGAATTAAATTTGTAAAAACACCAAATGCGAAAATAGTTTACTTTCCTTGTTAGGCGTTCAAGTTGACCTGCTGGTAAGCTCACCTATTCCGAAAACATCTCTTTTAGAACATTTAACACTTTATTTTGAGTTGCTTTATTTAAGCTATCTATTTTTTTAACTAATCTTATCTTATCCACTGTTCTGATTTGATCCAATACAATTTGACCTTGTTTACCTTCAACCTTGCAAGAAATCCTGGTTGGATAATTACGTAACTTCGATGTGATAGGAGCCATTATTACTGTAGAGATATTATAATTCATTTCATTAGGTGAGATAATTACACACGGGCGAGTTTTCTTAATTTCACTGCCAACTGTGGGATCTAAATTAACATAGTAAACTTCAAAACGAGAAAACATCTACCATTCCCATTCTTCTTTGTCCCATCTCGACTGACTGAATACTAATTCTTTATCTAATAATATGTCGTCTTGATTTTTTGCCATTTTTTTAAATGCAGTATCCCAGGATTCCCTGTTTTTGGATATTGATTTTATGATTATTTTATTCTCACTAACTTCAAGCTCAACTTCATTTTTTAATCCGCTTTCGTGAATAAGTGATTTTGGAATCCGTATTCCGCGTGAATTGCCAATTTTTACCAACTTTGTTTTCATTCTATCTTTCCTGAAAAATCGCAGTTACAATGTAATTACACTGCCTGAAATATTCAAGTATATTTTTATTGCTACTAATCTTAACAAACTTACGGCTTGATCATTAAGTTGTTACTGCAGAAGCTAAAACGGGGTGATTATCAAGAGAAATCCCAAAATGCAAAATGCGAAATCGTTTTCGGGTTGAGTTGTTTGTTATGTGCCTTTGCTATATACTTTTATTATATCTTTCTATCTGTTCTTTGACAAACTCCATATTTCTCGCATCTCTAAATTCAAACCATTTTTTTCTATATTCATTTTCATCATCAATTATATCTTTGAAATTTCTGAATGGCTTTGAAAGACTCAGCCCCAATTCTAATTTTTCTTTTAGTCTTTCATCTTTTACTGTCTCTACAAAATCTTCCATTACTTGAAATAATTCTCTGGAATCCATTCTCTCAAATTGAAAATATTTATCAAAGTTTTCCTCTATCTCATTTATATCTTCTTCTCCCGCTTCTGTATCTGCATCAAAAAGCTGGTCTAAATCTATTATCGTTTTTATTTCATTCGTTTCCATATGAACATAAACTTTCATCCCAGTATCCAAATATTCTGCAATAGATTTTATCTGTTCATCTTTAAGTTTCATTATACTTCTTCCTTTTCCTCTTCTTTCTCTTCAAAACTTACTCCGCAATTTGTGCAGAATTTTGCATCAGGTGCAACAGGAGTTCCACACTCTGTGCAAGTATATTCAGTTCCACTTCCTTCTGTTCCAGATATTACGCCATCATATTGAAGACCATTAAGCTTTTTAAGAAGTCGAATTACTTCAGCACCAGCTTTGAATAAAATCCAAAATACTATTCCTTGAGCAATAACTCCAATTCCAAGACCAATCAAAAAACTTGAAAGACCAGTTTGTTTTATTGCTTCATCTTGAGAAAGGACAATGCAGGCAATTAAACCAATTATTGAGATAATCAGATAGAAAATTCCGACACCATCTAATTGGTTTTCAATACCAACAGTTCTTGTTTGTTGTTGCTCAGACATTGTAAACTCTCCTCTATTTGTTTGGGCACATAACAACTTGCGTCTAACCAGCAGCCCGGCAACAATGATTAATTAAAAATTTACAATTAAAAATTACAACACTTGTCCGCCTCTGGTGGAAACTTATATTTACAAAACTACCTGTAATAACAATAACAAAATGGAACAACAGACTCATTAGCACTGAAAATGCCGAATGCGTAAGAAGCGGTCGGCTTGAGCAACTTGTTATACGCATACTATATTAATCATAAGGAACCGTAATAGATTTTTTACAATTTATACAAGTAATAATATCACCTTGCATAGAATAATCAACTTGATTCAGTGTTCCGCATTTCGTGCAATAAAAATCTATATTATTTTCTTCTAATTCTTCATCATCTATTCCTTCATCCTCAACTTCTTCATCATCAATTAAACTATCATAATCTGTTGATGTAGTATGATCAGAAATTGAGGAAACGGAATTTTGATATTGTAGATATGATTTACGTTCTTTATATTTTTTAACCGGAAATGATACTAACCACCATAAACCTCTTACTATACCATATATTAAGTAGCCAGCCAGAAATAATAGAGGAAGACCATAATAAAAGGTATTACCAAAAACTAGGGATAATAAGAGTAGAAAAATATTTCCTATCCAGTGTAATACAACACGATACCAGACACTGACCTTTGCAACTTTTAATTTCTCAACTTTTATCGTTCCCTTTGAAATTGCATTTTGATAATCATCAACAAAAAGGAGAATGGTATTAAGACTAATTGCAAAATTTATATTTTGTCCTCCAATAATCGTAGAAGTGGTAATACCAATTATAAATCCATATTCATCTAATAAAATTCCACCGCTACTTCCAGGAGAAATTGGAACAGATGTTTGAATTAATTCAACACCATTTTGCAATCTTCTAATTCCACTAATTAATCCATCAGAAACAGTTTTTTCTAAACCTAATGGATTTCCAATTGCAATCACTCTTTGACCGGCTTTAAAATTTGTATCTTCAGCAAATAGTGGGGGAAGTGAGTTATTGGTATTTACTTTAATTAAAGCTAAGTCTTTATCTTCATCCTTAAACAAAATTTCAACTTGATTGAAATTACCAATTGAAGATATAACTTCTGCGGAATAAGCATCTTCAATTACGTGGGCATTTGTTAATATTTTCCCTTCTTTTGTTACAAAAACACCACTCCCTTGTCCAATTTGAGAACCAGTTGCATCATATGTTAACACCATAACCACTGATTCTTCAACTTCCTCAACAATATCAGAAATTGATTGAGCATATACCTTTGAAAAGTAGAAAAATATGGCTATGAATAATAAAGTAAGGTAAAATTTTTTCATATATCTTCCATATTTATTTATGCGTATAACGGCATTGTTTTTAAGCCGCAACCTAACATAGCAATGCTGCTTTGAAAAACAAACGCCAATAATTTCCTAAAATCTTTCTTATTGCAACCAAATTTCAAGAGCAAATAACATTTACAACGCAACTATATAATTAAATAAATTTCCAACAGTTTAAATGTGACGGTTTTGAAAATTGGTTATAGGTGCTCACAATTCAATTTTTTCTTTTTTCATAATATCACACAGTAATTCTGAAAAGCGAAAGACAAATTTCTTTAAGCTTGATACAGATAAAGTAGCTTCAAAAGTTTTAACATCGTGTTTATTATTATCATGAAAACTTATCTTGCTTATATTATTTGAATCATCTTTAAATGCAGTAAATCTATAATGTGATATTGAGTTTCTTAAATGTCTTGAAATATTATTAATATCTTTTTTTTCACATTTTTTGATGAAAGAAATATCATCTGGAGAAATGCCCCATTCTTTTTCTGAAATGCCAATATCTGGCAACTTGTCATACCAATGCTGTTGTGGAAGGATTAGCAGCCCAATAAAACAATTCATAAATAAAGTAACTTCATACTTCTTTGAATCTTTTATTGCATCATATTGCTCGATTATTGTTTTCGTCCTTTCTATAAAATCAAATTCTTGTTTTAAATATGCGCTCATTATTTACCAATGTTTTATAACAGATATATTTTTAGTGCTAAATAAATAATTATAGGAAATATTAGAAGCAGAATAGTATGGAAAAAACGTTTAAAACGAGAATGACTACTTGCAACAATGTTGGTAACAAATGCATATAAAATAAATGAAAATGATAGTGCAAATAAAAAAGCAATTATTCTTATAATAATTTCATACCACTTGTTCCCCAAGTCTAAAAACGCTACAACAACACACATTACTATTAGAAACAAAATAGCAAATGGTCCAGGTAGATTGTCGCCTTGTGAATCAAAATTATTCATATTGACCTACGATTTTTTAAATAATTTACAATGTTGCTAGAATATAAATTCCTAATACAATTAAAGCGAAGGGTATAAACAACATCATACATCCGCTTAATTGCGTGCTAAAAATAAGTGGTCTATAGCCGGGCGGTAATGCTGAGTTTTTACCAGACCAATACCCCCAGATTATACCTATAATAATAAGTATAATTCCAAGAATCAACATTATTACCTCATTAAAAATTAAGCATATAACTATTACTTATACTGCCAAAACTCCATACAACATTCCGGCAGCAGGAATGTTATATTCTTATTAAAAATATTCTTGATTGTTCTTTTCAAATTAATTTTACGAACAAATGTTTTTATCTCAGAAGTATCTATATCGTTTGTATAGAATTTATTTTCCAACAGCACAAACCGCTTTATCTGGTTTGTGTATTCAAGTTCGGTTTTTGTGCAGCAATGTTTTGGGAGAGTATCCTGTCGAACTTTATCCGGAAGTTGATGCACTGGCATTTATTACCCGAATTAAGTTTTTAGCTGTCTAAAATTAACTTATATCTAAAACAGAAGCAATAAGCTTTTATAAAATTCCAAAATCATTTATAATATTGCAACCATGCATTCATTCAATCATGCAGCCATGCATTCATTCAATCATGCAATCTTGTAATCTTGAAATCTTGTAATTACAAAAACACCACCCTATTCTTCTTGGCTTGAAATATCACTCAGCAATTCTTTTCCTTCGGCATCGGGAATAAAAAATCTAACAGGTTTTATTTTTCCGTTTTTATCTTTTTCAGCTTTTACTTTTTTCTTGATTAAAACGCTATGCTCAATGGTTACATTATCTTCTACGATTGATCCGAACAAATAACTTGTTCCTTTTATCAGAACATTTTTTCCGATTCGTAAAGGATATTCATCGCTGCCTGTCATATTAACACTTGATTCTATTGTTGAGTTTTCGCCGATAATAATGTTGCCTTTTATAATATCGCCCCAAAGAATTTTTACATTATCTTCAATCTTCAAAGTCTGATGCGGAAAGGTTGAAAGGTGAACGATGCGCCAGATTTTTATATTTTTTCCAAAGACTACATTGCCTTTTACATAAGATGCCCTGCCAAGTTCAACATTATAATTTAATTTTACACCTTCGCCAACATAGGTTCCTCTTCCTATTTTAATATCAAGCGGCAGTCCTTTTTTATCCATTTCAATCAGATCGTTAACAACCGAATCGTGAATGAAAAAATCGTCAGGATCATCAATCTGAACTATATTTTTCAATTTATTATAAACATTCTTTCGGGCTATTTCGTGCATTTCTTTCAAGACTGACTTATCATTAAATCCCATCACAACATATTGGTTTTGCGGACTTACAGCTCCGACTGAATAGCTTTTCTGATTAAACAATGCAATTAAATCGGTAATATAAATTTCACCTTGTGCATTATCACTTGAAATATCATTTATCAGCTCAACAAGTTTTTTATAATCAAAAGCATAAACACCAGAATTGAATTCTTTAATGTTCAGTAATTCACTTTTTGTGTAAGAATATTTTTTATTTCCGTAAGTTATCTCATAAGGTTTATCATCCGGCAGAGCGAGGATATCTTTAAACTCCATAATCTGAAGAACATTTCCATCACCATTATCGTTTTTTGTTCTGATAATTCTTCCGTAATAATTCTGCATCGGATCGCCTTCATAAATACCGGTAAGCACCATCATATCTTTTGCGGATGAGATAAAATCACTTCTGAACTTTTTCATTGATTCATCATCAAGTAAACCCATATCGCCGGGGAGCACATAAACAATTCCATCTTTAAATTCATTTTCAATTTCTTTAAGAGCAACCTGAACTGCATGTCCTGTTCCGTTTTGGTGTTCCTGAAAAGCAAATTTATTTGCTTCGCGTTTACCGATAACATCCATAACATCAAAAGCTTTTATACCGACTACAACAACTGAGTTAATGTTTTCAATTCCAAGCTTGCAGGCATTATAAACCCGTTCAACAGTTGTTATTTCCCATATCTTATGCAGCATTTTTGAAGTTTGCGATTTTATTCTTTTACCGTGTCCTGCTGCAAGAATAACTGCAACTTCGTTAGTAGAATTAAACTTTGTTGAATCCTGTTTTGCTTTTAAATAGACTTCTTTGGAAATATTTTCACTCATTAAATTCTTCTTATTTAATTACTCAAATTCTTTTTGAAAAATTAATTAAAGGGCTATCCTATTCCAAACCTTTGCATTTTATTCTGAAACCAAAATGATTAACTTTGCTCACAAATTTTATAACAAATAACGGATAATAGATGAAAAAGTTTCTCTTTGCAGCAATATTAACAGCTGTTTTAATTAACAATATTACAACTGCACAATCGAGCGGTTTCGGCATCGGAATAATTGCAGGCAAACCCACCGGTCTCAGTGCAAAATACTGGACAACTTCTTCTACTGCTTTTGATTTCGGATTAGGCTACTCATTTGAAAAGAACAGCAGAATGTATCTGCACGCTGACTATCTATTTCATTCAAAAAATATATTCAACTCAACAGAAAATTTTTCTTTGTATTACGGACCGGGAGCCAGATTAAGGCTTGTTGAATATGGAAGTTCAAGATTGGGGATAAGATTTGATGTCGGGCTTATATGGATACCACGCAATGCACCGGTTGATGTGTTTTTTGAAATTGCACCTTTGATGGATATAATACCTGAAACAACTTTTTCGCTAAACGGCGGAATCGGAGTGAGATTTTATTTTAAATAATATCAGTATCAGGTCTAACATATTTCAACAGCGCAAGATTTAAACCAAAAGTAAACCAGATTAAAGTGGTGATCTCGTGATCCCAGAAGTTTAATTCTGTTAATCCTGAAACTAAAAATCCAATAAACGCAGCAAAGGCTCCTAAAGAGTACGAAGCAACAAAGGGTTCCGTTTTTACTGCCAAATAAATTTTCAGATCAATCAGAAGTATTTTATAAAACAGGAAGCAAACTGCTAACAAACCAAATAATCCGAGTGTTGCAAGTATGTGGATAAAATTGTTATGCAGATGTCCCTGTATTTCTTTCTGATAAGGTTTTTTATAGATCTTATAATATTTTGCCAGATCAATATCGCCTAGACCAAAAACCGGGCGATCTAAAAACATTTTAAAACCGGCAGACCACAGAGCGAGTCTTCCAATATTTGACGGATGATACGGATCGATTACACTGAGCAGACGGCTTCGTTTGCTATCTACATGCGTCAGATACAGATTATTATTATCTGCGGTCATTCCTTGCGGAATATATCCTAAAGCGATTTTATCAATCAGTTGAAAGTTATCCGGATAATTTTTCTCAATAACATATACATTTCCATCAAGTGATAAAACGAAAAGCTTGTTCTCAGCTTCAACAATTTTCCGAACATTTTTTATTGAATCGAAACTATTGATAAGCGTATATTTAACTGAATCTATCTTGTATGTTTTAAAATCATTTTGTGTTGATGTAAAAATATAAGGATATGAATAATAGAAGTATTCTAATTTATCTGAATCTGAATATAACATCTTACCGGGGAGATGATTCTGCAGCAGTTCATAAATTTCAAATCCTCCTTCATATTTTTTAAATGCGATATGATTTGAATCCACAAAAACATTTATAACATTGGAGAATTCAGGATAATGAAATTTTTCTGCAGGATTTTCAGGATCAGTAAAAACAGTTAATCCGCTGTCCTTATCAACAACAAAAAGATTGTTATTTGAAACAGCAAAATCATAGGTCATTCCCGGAGAGATAAATTCATTATCCGGAATCAGTTCACCATTTTTATTTTTCAGCAATAAAAATCTTGTGTCAATCAGATAAGCCAAATAGTAATCATCCTTCCATTTAAAAAATCTGATTACTGCGCCGGGTAAATCAACTTTTTTCTGCAGTGCTGAATCCTTATAAATTTCCAATCCCTCATTGTAATCACTGATGATAACCTTATCACCAAAAGGATAAGCATCATAAGCTTGTCCTTCTGTGGAAAAAGTATTTTTCAGCACCGGATTATTATCTGCAAACTCATAGATATTAACTTCGCTGATATTCTTTTGAGTTAAAAAGAATATGATAACTAAAACTAATCCCGGAATAATTATTTTCCATTGTTTTTTCAGAATCAGAATTACCAGTATTCCCGCTGCTGCTCCCATCCAGCCGGTGCGTTTATACGTTGAAAATAATGCAAGTAATGAAAGTGCAAATCCAATGAATAATAACAACTTATTTCTGATTGAAGTTTTTTCGTTAACAAAAAACGCAAATAAAAATATAACTGTAAATGTCAGTATCTCGCTTGCTGTTATCGGATACTGAAATACAGAAGGGCCTGATTCTGTTACGCTGTAAAGATTTGAAATATAATGATGAAAAGAATAATACAGATAAATCATTACGGTAACCAGAGTTCCGCCAATATATATTTTAAAAACTCTTTTTGCTTCATTAAAATTACCGATAGAAGCAACTGTAGTGTAAATCATCGGGATAAGAAAATATCTTTTCATCAGACCCTGCAGAGCTTCTTCTTTATACGGAGATAATATCAATGAAATAAGCTCTGAAAGCATATACCAGATCAGAGGTAATTCAAGCCCGGATTTACTGAAAGGATTTTCTTTTGTTAACCAGTACTTTGCAAGCAGCAACAGTAAAACGCCATAATATCCTATCTGATTAACAAATATTGAATTGCTGATGCTTAAAAGAAAAATAATTAAAAATACTACAATCAGTTTGTTTATGATTTTTACAAGCTGCTCCTGATTTTTAATCATTATTATCCCTGAATTGCATTTCGAATAGTTTTTTATACAATCCTTTTTCCTCGGCAATCAGTTCTTCGTGAGTTCCTCTCTGAATAATTCTGCCTCTGTCAAGGACTAAAATATTAGTTGCATTTCTGATAGTGCTAAGCCTGTGTGCAATAACAAATGTTGTTCTGTTTAACATCAGTCTTTCAATTGCTTCCTGCACAAGTATTTCAGATTCATTATCAAGCGCAGATGTTGCCTCATCAAATATCATAATAGATGGATCCTTCAATAAAGCACGCGCAATTGTTAATCTTTGCCTTTGACCGCCGGACAGTTTAACTCCCCTTTCTCCGATAACTGTTTCATATCCCTGGGGCATTTCAGAAATAAAATTATGTGCGTTGGCAGTTTTAGCTGCTTCGATAATTTTTTCCATCGGATAATCGGTTAATCCGTAAGCAATATTTTCAGCAACAGTAGTATTGAACAAAAAAGTTTCCTGAGTTACAATTCCCATTTTTGAACGAAGTGATTCAACTGTCAGATGTTTTAGATTAATTCCATCAATCAATATACTTCCGTCAGTTGGATCATAAAATCTTGGAATAAGATCTGCTAATGTGGATTTACCGCCGCCGCTCGGACCTACAAGCGCAATTATTTCTCCGCGCTTAACAGTAAAACTGACATTATCCAAAACATTAACTTCACCATCGGAATACTTAAATGAAACGTTATCAAATACTATATCTTCTTTAAACTCATTAAGAGTAACAGCATCAGGAGCATTTTTAATATGCGGCTCAGTATCAATAATTTCAAAAATCCTGTCTGCTGCGGCGCTTGCTTCCTGAATTCTGTTATTAACACTGCCAAGCTCTTTAATCGGCGGCATCATCTGGAATATTGCAAAAAGAAAACCAAGGAATTGACTGGCGTTCAGGCTTTTATCAACAAGAACAAGAATTCCGCCGTAATAAATTATTACCACACCAATTATTATGCTAAGTATCTCGGTTATAGGAGAAGATAAATTTCTGGTTCTTACAGTTCTCAGAACCATTTTAAAATAATTTTTAGTTTCTCTTTTAAATCTTTCATTTTCAAATTCTTCCATACCAAAGGCTTTAACAATTTTTACTCCCGAAATTGTTTCCTGTAAAATGCTTGTTATTTCTGCAAGCTTCGTCTGAAGAACTACTGTCAACTTTTTTAATCGGTTTCCAATCCACGCAATAATCAGGCTTGCAGCGGGAACAATAATGAACGCAAACAGAGAAAGTCGCCAGCTTATACTGATGGTAATAGCAAGGAAAACAATTATCGTAAGCGGCTCTTTTATCAGGTTCGAAAATGTTGCAGAGATACTTGATTGAACAATGTTTACGTCATTTGTAAATCTTGATATAAGATTGCCGACTCTTTCAGATTTAAAATATCCTATTGGCAGTTTATGTAAATGCTTATAAGCATCATCTCTGAGATCCTTCATTGATGCAAATTCAACATAAGCCATAAAATAACTTTGCATATAAGAAAAAAAGTTCTTCAATAAAAATGCAACAAGAATTACAGAGCAGATCTTAATCAATATTTCAATTTTATCACCTGTTAGTATATAAGTATTGAATGTATTAACAATATCATCTTTAATTGATATTATCCAATCTGGTAAAAAGCTGCTTGAAGATGTTATTGAACTTGTCTGGCTGATATTCTGATTTGATGCAGGATCCTGAAATAATGTATCCAATAAAGGAATTGTTAAATAAACTGAAACACCATTGAGAATTGCAAACAAAATTGTAAACACAAAGGTTAATCCGATATGTTTCCAGTATGGTTTAGTATATGATAATATTCTATAATACGAATTCAATTTTATAATCTCTTAAATATTCTTAATGCTGCAGCCGCCATTAATCCTAATGCTTTTAAAATCAGCCATTTCCTGTAAATTAAAAATTCTGATATATAAATCTCTTGCTATTCCGGAATCAAATATTAGAAAATCCCCGATCAGTATAAAATGTTTCAGGGGAATGTTATTAAATATTCTCTGAGTTTTCTTTTCCTTTAAATCAAATACCGCAATAAATGCATTCATCTGTTCAGTCGTGTCTTTTTTCTCTTTTTTATCAGTCAGCAGCAATATTAAATTCTTATTATTTTCAGCCCAGGCAGCCTGAACCACCTGCTTATTGTGAAAAGGAGTTTTTATTTCTTTCTCAGATGGATTTTGCAATATCTCTAATGAATCATTTTTCTCTATAATTGTAAACATTTCATTTGGTGATACATATTGAGGTTCAGGCATTTTAGTAACCGGATAACCATCCTTTGTGATATCAAAGATTTCTGTTTTATCAGAAAGAAGTTTGCCGAACCTGTTATATAACTGAGTATTTTTATTCACATAAGATGCAATTGTTTTATCAATAGAATTTATTATTAAAGTAAAGCGATCCCTGTCTAACCAATATGCAATTATCTGTATTCCATCTTCAAGCTGAGTTATAAACTCTGCTTTCTTTATCTCAAAATTAATTCTATAAAGCCTTCCCTTTTCAATAGCAGGTTGAGAGGATTTTAATCTTTGCTTTTGCTTTGTTATAAAAAATGCAGCAGTTTGATCCGGCGAAGTAAGTAAATTTATTACCCGTTCTTCTTCAGAATGCCAGAACATTTTAACCTCATCACTTTTTCTATTATATCTGTAAAGAGATGGTTTTCCGGCATAATTAACAACAAAATAAAATCCATTAAATTCTGTTGGCTTTGCTTCTTTGATTTGTTTATTTAATGTGTCATCTTCGCCAGAACTCTTGTCTGTATCGCTGCAGTTAAACAATAACAAGGCAATAATAAACACAAAAATATTTTTAATAAATTTCTGCTTAAACACTATCCTCTCGGGTGATATTGCTTATGAATTTGTTTGATATAATCCCTGTCAATATGTGTGTAAATCTGAGTAGTAGAAATATCTGCGTGTCCAAGCATCTCCTGAACAGCACGTAAATCAGCACCGCCTTCTAATAAATGTGTTGCAAATGAATGTCTGAACGTGTGCGGATGAACATCTTTTTTTATATCAGCTTGTTTAACATAGCGATCGATTATTTTCCAAACGCCCATTCTTGAGAGCTTTGTATTCCTGGAATTTAAAAAAAGATAGTTTTCACTTTTCATCTTTTTCATCAGCAAAGGTCTGCTTTTGGATAAATATTCTTTCACCCATTTGATTGCACTTGATCCAATCGGAATCAGTCTTTCTTTAGAACCCTTACCTAAAACCCTTATTACTTCATCATTAAGAAAAAGATCATTTACTTTTAAGTTTATTAACTCAGAGACCCTTGTTCCGCAAGCATAGAATAATTCCAAAATAGCTTTATCACGCAAGCCAAATTTATTATCAACATCCGGCAATGAAAGTATCTTTTCAACTTCTGAGACATCCAAAACTCCCGGAAGTTTTTTAGAAATTTTAGGCGCAGATATTTTGTCAACAGGATTTTTTATGATGTACTTATTTTGTATCAGATACAGAAAAAAACCTTTTAACGATGAGAAATATCTTGCTGCAGATGAACCAACCAGACCAAGTTCTTTTAACAGCTTAAAAAAATTATTTAAATGTTCTGCTGTTATATATGCGGGGTCATCTATTCCCTGATCATTAAGAAAATCCTTAAAAGCCGCAAGATCGTTTTTATAAGAATGGATAGTATTATCTGATAGATTTTTTTCTAACTTAAGATAACCCAGATATTCTTTAACAAAAGTTTCCATCAATTATCTTTATCACTATCTATTCCTTTTTCAACTTCTTCCTGTTTTGGATATTTTATTCTTTTATGATGCTGGCTTAACAGAATGGAAAGAAATGCTTCTTTCATTTTTGTAATATCTCTGAAAGTTATCGGCGCTTCATCCAGCTGCCCTTCTTTTAATCTCGAGTTAAAAATATTGTTGATTATATTTTCAACTTTCTGTGCATCAGGATCAACGATTGACCTTACAGCAGATTCACAGCCATCGGCAAGCATTACAATTGCTGTTTCTTTTGAATTTGGTTTTGGTCCCGGATATCTGAAATCATTAATATCAACTTTATCCTCACCATAAAGCTTCTTTGCTTTTTCATAAAAATAATTACTTACAGTTGTACCGTGATGCATCGGAATAAAATCAATCAGCACATCAGGAAGTTTATTTTGTTTTGCAAGTTCGATACCCTCATTAACATGTCTGATTATCATTGCTGCACTTTCTTCAGGCGGAAGATTTTCGTGTATGTTTTGATTATTCAATTGGTTTTCTACAAAGCCCTGCGGTGATATTGTCTTTCCTATATCATGATAATATGCACCAACTCTTGCCAATAATGCATTTGCATCAATCTGTTCTGCAGCTGCTTCGGCAATAGTTCCCATTGTCATAGAGTGATTAAATGTGCCGGGAGCTTTTCTTGCTAATTCACGCAATAATGGTCTGTCAAAGTTGGAATATTCCAATAGTGTTAAATCAGTTGTGATGTTAAATAATCTTTCAAAAAATATCAGCAAACCATAGGTTAAAACCGGACTTATCAAAGCATTTGAGGTTGCAAAAGCCAGTTCAACAAGCATCGTATCAAAAGGTGCAAATCTTTCTAATCCAAATGCAATAATTGATGCACTGTAGCCGATAAGAATAAAAAGGAAGGACCTGAATATTTGTGTCCTGTTTTTTATATCTCTTACCGTATAAACTGATAATCCGCCTGCAATAAAATTCATTGCCATAAATGTATAATCATTTCCGCGCAATGCACCTACGATAAGCGAAAGAATTACAGTAAGATAAAAACCAACCCGTGAATCGAAAACGATAGTAAAGATCATTGAAGCGGCAGGAACAAAAATCAAATATTGTATGGGTGCTTTAACTGTTATATGATTTATTAAATAAGTAACAAACGAAACAAAAACTATGATAATTGATATTAATACAATTTTAGTGTTATCATAAAATATTTTTTTTCTGAACAGAAACAGATAGATAGTTAAAATCGTAATGAAAAAAGATATATGTAAAAACTTACCGATGAACTGAAGAAATATTTTCTCCTGCCCTATTGTTTCTCCTTTTGCTTCTTTATACGATTCAATCTTAAGTTTTGCCTGCGGAGTTATTCTATCGTGTTTGGCTATAATCCTTTCGTTCTCATTTATAATCCCTGCATATTTGGAAACATTATCTCTTGCCTGTTCGGTTTCAAGCTTTGTCGCTTCTTCATTATAAACAAGATTTGGTTTTATAAAATGAAGAGTAAATTCAATCAATGCTTCGGTAATTTCACTTGAATATTTAAGCTCTCTTATTTTATTCCTTGTTTCAGTTTTTGCCTGATCATAAAAATAAAATTTATTTATAGGTTCAATCCTGTCAACATTGCCCATTCTAACCGCGATACTATCTCTTAATTTTTGATTACTATCTATGCTTAATATTCCTTTTTTGCTGACAGCATCTGCAATTAAATGTGTCTGATTAAATACTTTTTCTAAATTATAAACTCCTGCGTGTGGTGAATTTTTTTGGATTCTCCTGAGATTTAATAATTGTATAAATGCATTTGTACTTAAAAATGTAGGATTAACATAGGACTGCTGATCCTTTTTTAGATTATCATCTATTACACTGGTTATATATGCGGCAAATATTTTTAATGAATCACTTCTTTTTTCGGCATAATTATTAAAAACAGGATAAACTGATTTTTCTGCTGCTGCCACTTCATTTAAATATTCCTGTTTATCTTTAATTATCGGGAAACTAAACGGAGCAATAAGATCATCGTTTGTCCAGATTGCCCCTTCGCTTACCTCAAACTCAATTGATTCACCTTTGGGAAACATCATTACAATCAGGATAACAGTGACAATCCCGATTATAAGTTTTCTTTTTAAACCCGTTGGTTTAGTTGATTCTTTTGTGTTGCTCATATATCAAGACATTTTTGCTTTTAATAATTTTTCCAGAAATACTGCTGCTGCTTCTTCGTTATTTGATTTTTTCAGAACAATATCTGCTTTTCTTTTCAATTCAGAAATTGCATTAGCGGGTGCAATCTTTAAGGCTTTACTTTCAAACATACTTATATCATTGTACCAATCACCAAGTACTGCGGTTTTTTCTTCCTGAATTTTTAAATGTTTTAACAAACGCTTCATCGCTTTACCTTTTGACGATCCTGATCTTCTTATTTCAAGATAATAAATATTATCGTGAGTCTGTGATCTGAAAAACGAAATAGAAATGCCCAGCGAAAAAGGAAAAATAAACTTATCTCTTATATATGAAACAGCAAGTCTATTATCACTGGCAAAAACAAGTTCAAGAGTTTTATCAGTAAGATTATCGTACGATTCCACTTCCTGATAAGGAGCTCCGAATTTATCCATCAGTTTAGGTATAACAGAATTTTGTTCAGTATAGTAGATAACATCATTATGACACAGAGCAATGTTCACCATATATCTTTCAGAAAGTTCAATTGCTTTTTTTACATGATTTTCTTTCAGATAAGATCTGTAAACAAAGTCTTTTTCTGAAATACTTTTAATCACTGTCCCGTCAAGTGAAATAAGCGGAGAGTATAGCTTTAGTTCTTCTGCAAGCGGAATAAGCGCAGAATGCAATCTACCGGATGCAAAAGAAAAATTGACCCCGAATTTTTTAAGATTCATTATTATTTTTTTTGTCCGTTCACCTAATTCACCATAATCATTTACCAGTGTTCCGTCAACATCAAAAAGAACCAGCTCTATATTTTTTAATTTATTCAGATTAAGCATTTTATTCAGCGATTTTCTTCCAGCCAATTTTTGACATATTATAATAAAGAATTACTATTGATACAGCAGCTACAAGAATATAGATTAAAAATCCTGTATAATCACTTAATAGTAATTTTCCTGTTCCAAATAAAATTGAATAGACTAAAATAACTCCAATAATCCAGTTAATAAACAGTTTAAAAAATCCAGAATCGTTTTCAACCTCGGGAATCTGAGAAGAAATTTTCTTCCACATTACACCGCCGGGATGAATTTTACGATAAAAAGATTTAAGGACCTTGTCATCCGTTGGTTTTGTAAGCAATGTAACAACAAGCCATACTATTGTTGTTGCCGGGACAATTATAAACAAACTGAGTGGAAACTCTATATCAAAACTCCTAAGTATTGGAAATACTAAGAATGGAGTAATCATTGCAGAAATTTCCGACCAGGCATTTATCCGCCACCAGAACCATCTTAATATTAACACTAATCCAACACCTGCGCCACACTCCATAATAAAAGCCCACGCTCCTGATATTTTATTAATGAAAAGCGTAACTACCAGTGAAATTAACATTAAGATTATCGTAACTATCCTGGAACTTAAAACATAAAACGATTCTTTTTTATCTGTAACAAGAAACCTTTTATAAAAATCATTAACTATGTATGAAGTTCCCCAGTTCAACTGTGTGGCAACAGTGCTCATATATGCAGCAAAAAAGGCTGCAACAAGCAATCCTTTTAAACCAACCGGAAGAAAATCCCTCATTGCATAAATATAACCCATTGCCTTTTCTGAATCTGCTAATTCGGGATATAACACTAACGATGCTAATCCAACAACAATCCAGGGCCAGGGTCTGATTGTATAATGAGCAATTTGAAAAAACAAAGTCGCAAACAATGAGTGCTTTTCATTCTTGGCTGACATCATCCTTTGTGCTACATAACCGCCGCCGCCGGGTTCAGCGCCCGGATACCACGAAGCCCACCAGATTATTCCGATATAAGCAAGAAAAGAAAAAGTCGTCATAGCCAGAGTTCCAGCTGCAGTCGGAACATCAGAAATAGTCGGGAAGAAATTAAAAACATAATCAGGAAGTTTTTCTTGCAAACCATCCATTCCGCCAACCTGAGGTGAATTTACGACAATGATTGCAAGGATAATACATCCGGTAATTGCAATAAAAAACTGAAAAGCATCAGTAACAACAACTCCCCAAAGACCTGATATTGCAGAGTAGATAGCAACCAATATCATTGCACCAAATACATACAGTAAAACAATTGATTCATCAATTCCAAATAATCCTACAAGGATTGATATCATTGCTTTATTCACCCATCCGATTATAATTACATTCATAAACAAACCAAGATATAAAGCTCTGAATCCTCTCAGAAATCTGGCAGGTTTTCCGGAATATCTGATCTCTGCAAATTCAGCTTCGGTCATTATTCCTGCTCTTCTCCATAATCTTGCAAAAAAGAAAACAGTTAACATTCCGCCAAACGCATAGTTCCACCATAACCAGTTACCTGAAATTCCATTTTTTGCAACTAGTTCTGTAACCGCTAAAGGAGTATCAGCTGCAAAGGTTGTCGCAACCATTGATAATCCGGCAAGATACCAGGGGAGATTTCTACCTGAAAGGAAAAAATCATCGGTGCTTTTGCCGGCTTTTTTGTAATAGATTAATGCAATTATTATTGAAAATATGAAGTAGGCAATAACGATTAAGTAATCCAAGAATTCCATTTTTACCTTTCGATATGTTATCTGTTAAATGCCGTTTGGAATTGTTTTTTTTTGATGTTTAATATAAGATTTTCACGGCAAAATGGACACTTAATATTAATAATACTGATTAAGTTTTTCTTAATACTAAAATAAAAGGGAAACTTAATCTTGTTTTTTTCCAAAAATTAAATGAAGCGTATTTCCCACCAGTAAAGTTATTAATACTCCGATTAATACAAACCAAGTCCAGGCTACAACTTTATATAATATTATGAAGCTCATAAAAATTATTGCAGTAAAAAAAGCAGGTATTGCGTGTTTTTGCTGAACATTTTTATTAGATAATCCCAACAGAAATGTGCCCAGTAATCCGCCATAAGTAAATGAAGCGATACTTAGCGCAAGCTCAACAACTGTTCCGGGACTGTTCATAAATATCAATGCGGATATTATCAGCATAACAGCCCAAAAGATTGTCAACATTTTCGAAAGCAATAGATTCTTTTTCTCATCAGTTGATTTTGTAAAGGGGAGATAAAGATCAATCATAACTGAAGATGAGAGAGAAGTAATTGATCCGGCGAGTGTTGATAATGCGGCAGCAAATAATCCTGCAATGATTATTCCTTTAACACCAACCGGTAAAGCTTCAATTATAAACTTAGGAAATATTTCATCAGATTTTATATCAATACTTCCGTAATAGACATATAATAAAATTCCGATAAACAGAAACAATGCAAATTGAAATATGATTATTACTCCGGTTGTAATAATTGCTTTCTTACTTTCAGCAAGATTTTTTGCTGCAAGCAGTCTTTGAACAATAAGCTGATCTGTTCCGTGTGAAGACATCGATAAAAAAGCTCCGCCAATAATTCCGCTAATCAATGTATATGGCTGTGAAAAGAATTCCGAAATACCATTCTCAAATCCCAGATTAATAATACTCAGTTTTGAAGTCACATCAGCAGAACTAAAAATTTCATTAAATGGCAGTGGAATAAAACTGAACAGATAAATAATAGAAACAATTGCACCGCCGATATAAATTATCATCTGCACTGCATCAACCCAAATAACCCCTTTTAATCCGCCTGTAAAAGTATAAAGCAATGCTACAATTGCCATTATAACAATCGCAATAATTGGTTGAATATCCAGCATAAGATAAAGAGGAATTGCAGTAGCAAATAATCTTACTCCATCTGAAGCAATACGTGTAAACAAAAAAGTTATAGATGCCATTGATCTTGTTTTATTACCAAATCTGCTTTGTAAATAAGAATAAGCCGTTGATAATTCACCTTTATAATACGCCGGTAAAAAATAAGCTGCTACAATTATTCTCCCGATAAGATAACCAAAGGTAAGCTGTAAGAAGTTTAAATTAGTAAGATATGCCAGACCGGGAATTGAGATAAAAGTTAATGTGCTTGTTTCAGCAGCAACAATTGAAAAACTGATTGCCCACCAGGGAACTTCCTGCGAACCAACAAAATAATCTTTAACTGATTTTTGTTTACCGCCGCGAATCTTACCCAGACTGGCAATTGCAACTAAATAAAAAACTATTATTGCATAATCGATATATGATAAATGCTGCACTTAACTTCCGAGATCCTTTAATGCTTCATCTACAGTAGATGTAACCGGTAAAACGCGGTCAAGCTGGGTGATTTTAATCAGGTTATGAACTTTTTCGGATGGTGCGGCAAGCCTCATTTGTCCCTCGTTAGCAGAAACTATTCTGTTTGCTACAAGAATAGCGCTTAAACCGGAGCTGTCACAGCTTTCAACTTCGCTCAAATCAATTATGAATTTATTAACACCTTCAACTTTTAAAATCATTGTAAACTCGCCTTTGAGCAAACCCGAAATACTTGTATCCAGTCTTTTCTCATTTAACTTAAAAACTGTAACATCGCCAAAATGTTTGGTTTCAAAATTCATAAAAGCACCCTAAAACATTTTTAAACAATTTAAGAAATTATTATACGATACTTCTGATTCAACATCATTATTCGCTATCTGAAAATTATAGTATTTGTCTGAATTCTTTTTTGAATAACCTATCCTGATTTTTGCATTAACAATATTTGCAGCATAACTGTAAAACAATTCATCTTTTCTGTTAAGATCAATTACTCCATCAAATTTCATTTCAGAGAGTTTACCAATCAGTTTGTGATTCGGCAGATTGAGTCTGTTAAGATCGTTTACACCAAACTCTATTGATCTGTTTCTGAACTTTGCAGGCATCAGGCTGATCCGATAATCGCGGGCTAATATTTTTACAGCTTTATTAAGATGATCAAGATGTTCCAGCACAATAAAGCTTGATCTGAAATCCTTTTCATCTTCCGGCATTAAAACAAAAAAAGAGCCTGAGCGTTTTAGTGCCTGAGAAAAATCCTGCTCGCTCAATTCATTGTGTTTTAATTTGTTCGATATAAAAAATCTTGAAATATTATTTTTTATTGATTCGATCATCTTTATTCGTTTTCATTTAACATATCAAGAAAATCTGATTCATTGATAATTTTAATTCCAAAAGATTCAGCTTTAGATAATTTAGAACCGGCTTTCTCTCCAGCAATAACATAATCAGTATTCTTGCTTACACTTGAGGTAACTTTACCTCCAAGTGCTTTGATACGTGATGCCGCCTCATCTCTGGAAAAACCGGACAATGTTCCGGTTAAAACAAATATTTTATCTGTAAAAGAGGATTTTTTAATTTCTCTTTTTTCAGATACAAAATTAAGCCCTGCTTTTTTTAATTCCTCTATCATCCTGATATTTTTTTTGTCAGCAAAAAACTGTTTTACACTTTTACTTATGCTTGGACCAATTTCGTAAATGGAGGATATTTCTTCTTCTGAAGCTATAATCAGGTTATCAATAGAGTTAAAATGATCTGCAATTTTTTGTGCTGCACCTGCACCTACATATCTAATTCCGATTGCAAAAAGAACTTTTGAAAACGGTTGAGTTTTACTTTTTTCAATAGCATTTAAAAGATTGTCAATGCTTTTTTCGCCAAGTCTTTCAATCTTAATTAATTCTGATCTTTTATCTTTTAATTTGTAGATATCAGAAAAATTTTTGATAAAACCTTTTTCAACAAAAAGATCAATTAATGCTTCACCTAATCCTTCGATATCCATAGCTCCGCGCGATGCAAAATGAATCAGCCTTCCTTTTATTTGTGCAAGACACTCGGGATTTTCACAATATAGTGCAACTTCATTTTCAGGTTTAAATAATTTTGATTTACATACCGGACATTTATCAGGTGGAATTGTAGGCTGACTTTTTTTTGGTCTTTCATTTTCTACAACTGAAACTATTTTAGGAATAACATCTCCGCCTTTTTCAATTACAACAGTATCGCCAACCCTTATATCTTTTCTTTGTATTTCATCAAAATTATGCAGTGTTGCTCTGCTAATCGTTGAGCCTGCAAGCTGAACAGGCTCTAATTCTGCAACAGGAGTTATTGCACCAGTTCTGCCAACCTGCCAGGTAATATCCAGCAGCTTAGTGAATGCCTGCTTAGCTTTAAATTTATATGCTACCGCCCAACGCGGTGATTTAGCAATATTGCCAAGAATATTCTGTTGTCTTACAGAATTTACTTTTACTACTGCACCATCAATTTCATAATTAAGAGTATCTCTTATCCGCTCAAATTTTTCACAAACTTCCAATACTTCCTGAATATTTCTGCACACAACAAATTTGTCATTAACATTAAAGCCAAGTTGTTTCAGCAACTTCAGGCCTTGTTCTTGTGATTCGGGCTCTTGATCTTCATTTATTAGTGTATAAAGAAATACATTGAGCTTTCTTGATGCAACAATCTTTGGATCCTGAAGTTTCAATGTGCCTGCCGTTGAATTACGTGGATTTGCAAAAAGTTTTTCACCATTAGCTTCTCTTTCCTTATTAAGAATTTTGAAATCATCAATCCTCATAAAAACTTCTCCGCGCACTTCAAAATCCTTAAGATGATATTTATTCATCAGATCTGTATCAATCTTCAAAGGAACTGAACGGATTGTTTTTACATTATTTGTAATTTCTTCACCAACCGATCCGTCACCTCTTGTTGCCGCAGTTTTAAGTTTACCATTTACATAATTAATACTGACTGATGCACCATCAATCTTTAACTCAACAACATACTCAACTTTTTCATTTTCCGATAAACTTTCTTTCACCCTTCTGTCAAAATCGAACAGGTCCTGCTCATCATAAGTGTTAGAAAGACTGAGCATCGGAACTTTATGGTTAACAGGTTTAAATTCTTTGGTTAAATCTTTGCCCACCCTTTGTGTTGGTGAGTCTGCAGTAATCAGTTCAGGATTTTCATTCTCAAGTTTTTCTAATTCTTTTACAAGCAGATCATATTCCCTGTCGCTTATAACAGGCTGGGCAAGCACATAATAATTATAATCATGCTTTAAAATTTCACTACGCAGTTCTTCGATTCTCTTTTCAACAGATACTGTCATTATTCCTGTTCTATTTTAGGAGGTGAGTTTAGATAAACCAATCCTGTTTTATCCAATTTAAAATATCTTACCGATCTGCTTTTACCGGTAAAATCCACATCCCTATTATTAAGCTGAAGTGTTACTGATCCCGAATTACCTACAGTTGCTTTAAAATTATTCAATGCTGTAACACTCATCTTTGAATTGGGGGTTAAAGTGAACTCCTGTGTGCGGTTATTATCAAGAACGACGAAAATCCAGGAGGTATCTTTAGCAAAAAATGTAAGATGCAGACTATCGGAAGACGCAGAAGTTGAAGTGCTGTCAGCCGGAACCTGAATATCAGATCGCTCCTCAATATATCTCTGATTACTTTCTTCAATAACCTCATCAATAGGATTTTCTTCAACTATGATTTTATTGTTTTGATTAAAGAATAAAAAGTAAACCAATGCTGCAACTATTATCAAACCAACACCGCCAAGCCCGAATATCATTAGCTGTTTATTTGCTTTACTTTCATCTTCTACGGTTTTGGGTTTTGCTTCATCAACATAAGATCTAACTGGCGGAGAAGGTTTTACTACAGGCTTATGGTCTTCAACTTTAGGCGTAACCGGTTTTTCAGTTTCTTTTCCGGTTGATTTTACTTCAGAATTTTCAGAGACCTTTTTTTCTTCTTTTGATTCCGGAGGACTCGGATCATATTCTTTACCTTCTTGTGCGGCTTCATACTTTTTTAAAATAACATTTTCATCAAGACCTATGGTTTTGGCAAACTGTTTAACAAAAGCCTTAACATAAAGTTCTGGTAGAAAAGCAAAATTACCCTGTTCTATAGCTTCCAGGAATTTTATATCAATCCTGGTTTTCGTTGCAAGCTGTTGCAGAGTTAAGCCGCTCTTTTCTCTTTTACTTTTCAGTTCATCAGCAAATTTATTTAACATAATCTTATAATAATTTGTTAATTAATTCTAACAAGTTTTGCAGCAAAAGCACCATCCATTAAATGCTTATGAGGAAAAGTCTGGATACAGCCGTTTTCATCAACAAGGCTATCAGCAATTTTTCCTTTAGCTGATTCAAGTTTAAAATCAGGATGTGTTTCGATAAACTTTTTAACAATTTCAAAATTCTCTTCCGGTTCTATGGAACAGGTACTGTAAACTACAACACCTCCTTTTTTAACAAGAGTAGATGCTTTAGATAAAAACTTCAATTGATTATCAGTCATTTTTCTCAAATCAAAAATATCTTTTTTCCATTTAATATCCGGTTTCTTTGATAAAGTACCTGTTCCGCTGCAAGGGACATCAGCAAGTACTCTGTCATAAGGTTCTGACTCATATTCAAGTGCATCAGTTTCAATAGTTTCAACGATTTTTAATCCAAGCCGCTCATTATTTTTTCTTACAAGTTGCAATCTTCCTTCATACCGATCGAGAGCAGTTATCTTCCCCTGATTTCTCATGAGAGAACCCAGATAAGCAGTTTTCCCTCCGGGCGCTGAACACATATCAAGTACATTCATTCCCGGACGCACATCAAGCAATCTGACTGCTAAACCTGCGCTTTCATCTTGTATGTTAAAATATCCTTTCTGATAATACTCCCACGCAGTTATGTTGGTGAGGTTTTGAAGTTGAATAAATTCTTCAAGAAACTTTCCCGGACGGTATTTTAAGTTAACCTGTTCCAATAAAGCTTTAAAATCTGCTATATCCGTCTTGATAGCATTAACCCGCAGAGTAAGATATGGCTTTTCGTTATTTGCAATTAAAAGTTTTTCAGTTTCTTCTCTGCCAAATCTTTCAAGATATCTTTTTACCATCCATGATGGATGAGAATAATAAGCACTCAGATATCCAACTATATCTTCATTTGGATCTGGATAACGGATAGCGCTTTTATTTCTGATAATATTTCTTAAAATAGCATTTGTAAGGTCAGCAGGTTTCTGTCCCTGTAGTTTCTTTACAAATTCAACAGCTTCATTAACTGCAGCATGATCAGGAATCCTTTCAAGAAACATTATTTGATAAAGAGCAACACGCAAACCATTTTTCAGATTAGGGATAGCTTTTGAAAACTGCCCTTTGTAAAAACCATTAAGTATCCAATCAAGTCTGCCCTGCCATCTGGTAACACCATGAACAATTTCGTAAAGTAAAGCTTTGTCAGGACCACTTAATTCAGAGTTCTTTAATTCATTATCAAGTAACTTTTCAAGATATGCGTCTGTTCTTTCAACTCGGTTAAGTATTTTAACTGCAAGCCCTCTTACTCCCTGATAAAGATCAATCACTTTATGTTCTTCTAAATGAATCGGTTCTTTTATTTCATTAACTTGATCGTTGACACTTTCAGATTCTGTTAATTCATTTTGTTCTGTATTTCGCGCATTAATATCTTCCAACTAATAACCTCTTTTTTCTCTGTTAGACTGAGTCAATTCAAAAATAGATTTAAATAATTTCTCATCAATAGAATCAAACTCAACCTTTCGTCTATTTATAACTATCCTTGCTGTTTCAATAGCTTTATTAACATCATAAACTGTTGATGAACTATCTCCGCCCCACGTAAATGATGGTACATATTTATCTGGAAATCCTGGTGAAAAAATATTACACGAAAAACCAATTACACTTCCTGTATTAAACATCGTATTTATAGCACTTTTTGAGTGATCTCCTATCAACAGCCCTAAAAATCGCTGATTACTATCAACTTCCTTATTACTTAACTTAATTTTTATTTTTGAATAATTGTTTTTAAGATCACTGTTATTTGTACCTGCACCAAGATTAACCCAGCTTCCTAAATATGAGAGACCAATAAATCCGGAATGCTGTTTATTTGAGTAATCCATAAAAACAGATCCCTCAACCTCACCGCCGATTTTACAAACTTTACCAATAGATGTATTACCATAAATTGTTGCTCCGGCTTTTACTTTAGACGAAGCACCAATAAAACAAGGTCCCTCAATAAAGGAATTCGGATAAACAAAAACATCATCATCAATTATTACCGATCCGTTTGAGGCATCAATAACAACACCCGGTTTGATGATAACATTTCTTCCGATGAATATTTTTTCTTTGTTTATCAGATGAATGTTATGCTCTGCCTGATTTATAAAGTTTTCCCTGTTTGTCATTTTTAAATGATCAAAATCCAAAGCTATCTGAGTACCATTGTAAAAAATTATATCCCACAGATAATTAACACATTTAATATCTAATATTTTTATCGGAAGATTATTAAAATCATTTACCGAAAAAAGATCTTTAAGGTGTGCTGATTTATATTTAAGATTTGTCCCTGATAAATAAGCGGCAACAACCGTATCTTCATTCACAAAAACTTTATCTTCAGATCCGGAAAGAGGCAAAAGTTCAGAGATATTTTGTGGTGCAATAATCCGTCCGTTAATAAATAAACATTCTGTGTCCTCAATTTTGTTAACAAGACATGTCGGATTATTGCGCCTTACTGTTTCTTCCAAATAAGGACGGCAGTGAAGTGAAACTTTTGCTTTAGGATAATGCCGAATAATTTTATCCTTTAGCGAATCAATGCCACACAATAATTCATAAACCGGTCTTGAATAAACAAGCGGCTCAAGATTAGTATAATTTTCGTCTTCAAATATGCATATCTGCAAAGTTTTTAACCCTTAATAAATTAACAATGGAATTTAACATTTTTTGAATAAAGATTCTTTACTTAAATATGGTTAATAAACCTACAGGATAGGGTTTTTTTTAATTATTATTTTTTATGTCAATGATCTTTAATCTGTAATACTGTTGTATCCGATGCACTTTTTAAGAAAATGGTAAGCATTAAGAAATGAATTTGAATAAAAAGTAAAGGGCATCACTGCAATACCCTTGATTCTTTAATTCTTTTATTCGGTTACATTCGTTACAGTAGCTGTTTTGCGAGAGAAGAAAGAATATATTGCCGGAATAATAAACAGTGTTAAAAATGTAGAAAGTATCAGTCCGCCAATAACTGCAATACCCATAGAAACCCTGCTTTCAGAACCAGCACCAATAGCAAGTGCAATCGGCAAAATTCCTAAAACAGTAGAAAGGCTTGTCATTAATATTGGTCGTAAACGAGCGGTTGCAGCACTTATAACAGCTTCATTTTTAGTTAAGCCTGTTGCTTTTCTCTGATTTGCAAATTCAACAATTAATATCCCGTTTTTAGTAACAAGACCAATGAGCATAATGATACCGATCTCACTAAAGATATTAAGTGTTTGATTGAAATACCAAAGCGAGAACAGTGCGCCAAGCAATGCAAGCGGAACGGTAAATAAAATAATAAACGGATCTCTGAAACTTTCAAACTGTGCAGCAAGTATTAAATAAATCAATCCAAGAGCAAGTAAAAAAGCAAACACAAGACTTGATGAACTTTCTTTAAATTCTTTCGATAGTCCGTCTAATGCAGTTGAAAATTTCTCATCCAGAACTTTATCAGCAACATTATACATTATATCGATTCCTTCGCCCAGCGATACACCCGGTGCTAATCCAGCAGAAACGGTTGCAGAAACATATCGATTAAACCTGAACAACTGAGGCGGTGCACTTTGTTCATCTACATAAACAACATTATCAAGCTGAATCAAATCACCATTATTATTTTTAACATAAGTTGATTTTAAATCAATCGGTGCATCCCGGTTCTCTCTGGAAAATTGTCCGATCACCTGATATTGTTTACCATCTTTTATAAAATATCCGAATCTCTGTCCGCTGAATGCAGACTGTATCGTTTGTGCAATATCAATTGTAGAAACACCAAGTGCTCTTGCCTTTTGCCTGTCAATAGAAATTTTAAGTTCAGGTTTATTAAACTTTAAATTAGGTTCAACCACGGTGAAAGCATTTGTCTTCTTTGCTTCTTCAACAAACCTTGGTAAGAAATCTCTGAGTGCTTCAAAATTAGGTGCCTGCAATACAAACTGAACCGGTAAACCGCCTCTTCTTCCACCGCCAATTGTCTGCTGCTGAGTAATAAATGATCTGGCTCCGCTTAAACTGCTTATAACAGGTGTTAAGTCATCGGCAATCTGCTGTTGGGATCTTTTTCTTAAATCAGCATCTTTCAAAATTAAATTTATAAACCCCGAATTAACTGAAGCAGCGGCTCCTCCTGATGGAGATGTAACGGAGATTATGCCATTCCTTTCAGGAACTTGATCTTTTATAACACTAACAGTTTCATCTATATATCTATCCATAAACTCAAATGTAGCACCTTCTTGCGCTGTTATACTTAAATTAAGTCTGCCTCTGTCCTCAAGCGGTGCAAGCTCTGTCGGAAGTCCTGAATACAAAATATAAATCAATCCGATAGATACGATTGTAACAGGAAAAGCAAGCCACCGATGGTTTATAAAGTATTTAAGATGTCTTTGATAAGTATTATTAAAAGCAACAAAGAACGGTTCGGTTAGATTATAAAACCAGTTATGATGTTCTCTTTTTTTAAGGATCTTCGTACTTAACATTGGTGTTAAAGTCAAAGCTACAAAAGCAGAGATGATAACTGAACCGGCTACAACAACACCAAATTCTCTAAACAATCTGCCAGTAATACCCTGTAAAAAAATAACCGGCATAAACACAGCAGAAAGGGCAATCGTGGTGGATATCACTGCAAAAAATATTTCTGCAGATCCTTTTTTTCCTGCTTCAACAGGATCCATTTTATTTTCAATCTTAGTGTAAATATTTTCAAGAACAACAATCGCATCGTCAACGACCATTCCGATCGCAAGAACAATTCCAAGTAATGTTAAAACATTTATAGAAAAATCAGCAATGTACATTATGAAAAACGTACCTATAAGTGAGATTGGTATTACAAGTATCGGAATCAGAGTAGTTCTCCAGTCACGCAAAAACAAAAATATTATCAACACAACAAGACTAAAAGCAAGAATTATTGTTTCTTCCACTTCTTCAATCGAATTGCGGATAAAAGTAGTAATATCAAAGCCAATTCCCGTTTTAATATCTGCTGGCAGACTTTTCTTTATTACTTCGAGTCTTTTATAAAACTCATCTGCAATTGCAATGTTATTTGCACCTGCCTGGGAAATCAGCACAACACCAACCATTGGTATTCCATCTCGCTTTAGAATAGTGCGCTCATTTTCTGCACCGAGCTGTGAGTGCCCGACATCTTTTACTCTTACAATATTTCCGGCAACTTCTTTAATAATAAGATTATCAAACTCAGCTTCTGTTTGTAATCTTCCGATTGTTCTTATAGAAAGTTCTGTATTATCTCCTTCTATTCTTCCGGAAGGCAGCTCAACATTTTCTCTGTTCAGTGCATTTCTAACATCAACCGGAGAAAGACGAAATGCTGCCAGTTTAGCTGGATCCAACCACAACCTCATTGCATATTTTCTTTCGCCCCAGATCTGAACAGAACCAACTCCGGTTATGGTTTGCAATCTTTCTTTAAAAATATTATTTGCAATTTCACTTAACTCAAGTAAACTCCTGGTATCACTCTGAATATTAAGAAATACAATTGGCGTTGCATCTGCATCTGCCTTTGAAACAATTGGCATATCAATATCGGGCGGAAGATTGAAAAGAGCTCTTGATACTCTGTCACGAACATCATTTGCCGCTGCTTCCATATCAATATCAATATCAAACTCAACAGTAATTGTGCTTCTTCCGTCTCTGCTTGCTGAGGTCAGAGATTTAATACCAGCAATTCCATTTATTGATTCTTCTAATGGCTCAGTAATCTGGCTTTCAATTACATCTGCATTTGCCCCCACATAATTAGTAGAAACTGTAATGATCGGCGGATCAACTGAAGGAAATTCTCTTACGCCCAAATAAGTATAACCTAAAATTCCGAATACAATAATGATTATTGACATAACCATTGCAAGGACAGGACGCTGTATGCTGATTGAAGAAAGACTCATCTATATTTTTTACTTAATTAAATTCTGAAATAGTAACTTTTGACATTGGTCTTATCTGAAGTATTCCTGAAGTTATAACTGTGTCTCCGGCATTTAATCCTGAAACAATCTGAATAGTGGTTTCTTCTCTAACACCTATTTCTACATTCTGTTGAGCAACAACACCATTTTTATACAAATATACTTTCTGTCCTTTAATTCCGGCACTATTGCTACCGAAGGAACCAAAATTGCATCGTTGATTTTTTTAAGATTAAGTTCAACATTTGCAAATGCGCCAGGAATTAGATCGGAGTAATTTGTATTACATACTGCTCTGATCTTCAATGTTCTTGTTCCCGGATCAATCTTTGGCTCTATCGCATAAATTTTTGCTTTGAAAACAGTTGTGCTTCCGCTAATCTTAAAATCCAATTCATCTCCTGTTTTAACAGATGTTGAGTATTTTTCAGGAATAGAAAAATCAACTTTAATTATATTGAGATTTTGTAGAGTAGCTATTACTGTTGATGTTGTAAGATAACTTCCTTCACTAACTGATCTTAATCCGATGGTGCCGCTAAAAGGTGCACGAATTTCTGTTTTATCAATTTGTGCCCTGATTAAATCATAATCAGCTTTGTTAACATTAAGCTCACTTACGGTATTATCATATTCTTCCTGACTAATCAGATTTCCATCGCGCAATTGTCTTTGTCTGAACTCTTTTTCTTCAGCAAGTTTAACTTTTGATTCTGCTCTTCTTAATTGAGCCTGTAAATCTGCATCGTTCATTTTTACAAGCAGATCTCCTTTATTAACATAACTTCCTTCTTTAAAAAGAATTTTAATTATCTTTCCCGCAACTTCACTTTTTAATTCAACTTCTTCATTTGCTAAAATTGTTCCTGTTGTTAACACATTATTATTCATTACTTGTGGTACAACAATATAAGCTTTAACTGAAACAGTCATATCGGGTTTGTTGCCTGCATTATTTGTATTTTCTTTTTTGGATGATGAAAGAAGTTTTGGCAGCAGGATTATTAAAAGAAATATTAGGATAATTGCTGAGATAATAATTTTTTTTATGTTGTTTTTCATAACTAATTTTGATGACAAAGTAATCAAATAAAAATCTAATCAAAATATAAAGATAAAAAAGGCGAGTTTTAACACTCGCCTTTTAAATTTAAAAAGTCCCTTCTCTTTTGGAGAAGGGATTTAGGGATGAGGCTTTTTTTTACTTTGCCAATATCATCTTACGGGCTTGTGTAAAACCAGGCGCTGTTAATTGATAGATATAAACTCCA
>Ga0116185_1000870_pt1 | contig 32506 bp, 24 predicted proteins | sample AD_JPNNA7_MetaG_FD_89754 | JGI IMG/M metagenome (GOLD analysis project Ga0116185, IMG submission 89754) | Active sludge microbial communities of municipal wastewater-treating anaerobic digesters from Japan - AD_JPNNA7_MetaG | ecosystem: Engineered > Bioreactor > Anaerobic > Digestate | place...
CGCGGAACCGCAACGACACCATTATCTTTGAAGACGTATTCTCGACCGGTTTGCGGGGTGTCAGACGGTCAGGAAATGATTTACTCATCGAATACGGTGACTCCGACAGCATCACCATTAAAAACCATTATTTTGGCACATCTTATCAGGTCAACCAGTTTGCCTTTTCCGACGGCGTCACCCTGACGCCCGGCCAATTGACGGCCGCTTATCCCGCCACACAGAAGAAGACCTCAACAGGCAATTCATTAGTGGACTGGATGGTCGGCAAGATAAATGAACAGTTCTCGCCGGATCTTGTTTCACGGGGATGTTATGCGGATTACGGAACCTCTCGTCTGGAAGTTTCCGACGGGCAATACATCACGAGAGAGGACATCGAAGGCATTGTCAATATAATGAACACGATCAACAATGACGCCGGGATGGACGTGATACAGAAATACAATGCCATGATGGCGGACCAGACCTACATCAGCACCCTGGCGCAGACCTGGCGGCAAATGTAACAAATTCGGATTGGGGGATTTTTCTGGAAGCGTTGTATCCACCTCCGCGGGGAGGCTGTGTCGTAATCGTAAAGAAGCCGTCGACATCGTCATGCCGGTGAAAACCGGCATCCAGGACATGCTGAAAATACTGGATTCTCCCGTGTCAAGCACGGGGCAAGTTCAAAGTCGCGCTTCGCTTGCACGAAACGGCAAAAAAGTAATTACGACACAGCCTCCAGTGGGGGCATAAGCGACAGACTTACTTAGACTACGAGCAATGAGCTACGAGCTTCTTCTTGTTTACTTTTTACTTATGACTGTTCTTCCCCATCTAATCTTCTGTTTTTTTCACCCAGCGCCTCGTCCCGAACATGAAACTTTGAACACAAAGCTCTGACATGCTCCTACCCCGCAAATTTTCCTTCTTTTTTGAGTTTTTCGATCTCTTCCTGTTCCAGTGTGTTATAGGCGATTTTGCCCACCAGCGTCTTGGGCAGGTCCTCCCTGAACTCAATCGTGCGCGGGCAGCTCCATTTGATCAGGTGTTCGCGCGCATAGGCAATCAGTTCCTTTTCCGTCTCCGAGCCTGCCTCGGAGGGGTTTTTCAAAACGATGAACGCTTTGACCGTCTGCACCTGCGCTTCGTCCGGCACGCCGATGACGCAGGCGTCGCGCACTTTTTCATGCTTGTAAAAAAGCTCCTCGACCTGTGCCGGATAGACGTTCATGCCGGACGATTTAATCATGCGCTTCTGGCGAAGTTTGAAATAAAAAAATCCATCCTCGTCCATTGTGCCGATATCACCGGTATGGAGCCAGACGCGGCCATCGGCGTGTGTCTTTAGTGTCTCGGCCGTTTCCTGGGGCTGGTCGATATAGCCCATCATCACGGCGGGTCCCGATACGCAGATTTCCCCCTCCTCGCCGGGCGGCGCCTCTTCGGTGGTGCCGATTTTCACAATTTTCGCCAGCATGTCGGGAAACGGCACGCCAATGCTGCCTTCGCGGTAGTTCCCCAGCGGCGTGGCCATGATGGCCGTAACAGCCTCGGTCAGCCCGTAGCCCTCGAGCAGCTGAACATTGCCGCCCTGTCTTTTGACCATGCTCTCAAAGCGCTCCTTAACAGGCCGCGGCAAGGCGTCCGCACCGGAGAACGTCGCCCGCAGACAGCTCAGATCAGCCTTCTGCATTTTGGGATCGCGCGACAGGGCGTCAAACAAAGTAGGCACGCCAATCACAAAAGATGGCTTCCGTGATCTGATCAGAGAGGCAACGGTCTCGGGTGTAAAAACCGGGACGAGGATACTTTTACCGCCTCCCATGAAACAGGCGTTGACACACACTCCCAGGCCGAAGCCGTGAAAGATGGGTAAAATGGCCAGCACTGACGAGGCGTCGTCAAGCTTACCCCACTCGGCGACCATCATCCCCTCACTGATAAAGTTCATGTTGGAGAGCATGATTCCTTTGGGCACTCCCGTGGTGCCCCCGCTATAGAGAATGACGGCCAGATCGTCCGTGTCCATCTTTGCCTGTGGTGCCTGGGGATATTTTCCCTTCATCACGTCCGCCCACCAGTGCACCAGCGGATCGACAGGTACTTTTGGTATGAGTCTTCCTTTGGTGAGATTGAAGCCGATACGCTTGATTACCCCCAGGTAATCGGGAATGCGCGCGAGAATCAGCGTTTCAAGCGGGGTGCTGTTTTGAACTTCCTTAAACTTGCCGTAAAAGGCATCCAGCGTCAGCGCAAAGCGGCTTTTGGCGACATTTAGGTAAAAATCAATTTCCTTGGACGTGGAAAGTGGGTGAATCATACTCGCCACCGCACCCAGCTTGTTGGCTGCATAAAAACAGATAATGCCCTGCGGAGAGGTAGGCATGGAGATGGTGATGCGCTCACCCTGCCCCAGCCCCAGCGAGGCCAGAGCGTCGGCACATTGATCTATTTCTGAGATGAATTTACTGTAAGTGGAGGTGTAGCCCATGAAATCATAGGCGATCGCGTCCGGCTTCGCACGGGCGGTCTGTCTGAGCGCTTCGTACATCGTGACCCGCGGATAGTCAATCGTTTCTGGAACATTCCCGTAAAACTTCAACCATGGTTTTTGTTCATACATATCCGCACCTCCTGAATTTATTAACAATGATGACAAAGGAGCTTTAGGCTCCTTTGCAAACAATTCTCTCCCCGGTACCTAAATGGCTCTCAACTCCAACTCTCAACTATCCACGATTAACTATCCACCATCAACCACGAGCTATCAGCTACGAGCTATTAGCTAATCCTCTCCACCCCCGGCCTGCTAAAGCAGGCCTCCCCCGCCGCCCTTCGACAGGCTCAGGGTGAACGGGGGACATTAGTGGTTGCGCTTCGCGCTTTATTGCCCGTTCGTACTGAGTTTTTTACTGCCTTTCATGGTGAGCCTGTCGAACCAGATCGGCGTACCATGAGCTATCAGCTACGAGCTATCCACTATTCATCTAACCCTCCAATCCTCTAATCCTCTTCCGACTTACTTCACCATTATCCCTGGATCAGCAAGTTAACCCAAAACAAAGCTCCTCCCCGTGGAATGGGTCGCTACGAGCTATTTTCTATCCCGGACTTTTTGCTTGATCCCTACAAACCAATTCTCCTCCACTTCCCGCGTTTGCGGGGGGTGAATTTGCACATCAAAGCCTGCCTCTTTCATAAAGTGCGAAACAATTCCCTCCAGACGAAAACGCTCCGGAACGCCGATCATTTTAAGATGCAGCATTTCAATACGACGTTTCCAGGGAATCTTTCCCGGCACCGGAACAGTCGCACGTATCAGAAGCGAGCCGTCCGGCTCAAGTATCTCATAAATGCGTTCCAAAACCAATTTCAATTCCTCATCGGTAAGATAATGCAGCATGTCAAGCATCAGCACATGGCTGGCTCGTCCTTCGACATCGGGCAAATCCGGCGCCCTGCCCGTCTGCACTGATCCGCGGGATCCAATTACCCGGCGGGCAATGAGGACTCTTTGTTCGTCCGGTTCCAGACCGATCACCCTCGCCTGCGGATAAAGCTCCAGAAGCCATGTAGCCGGCACTGCCCAGCCGCAGCCGATATCGATAATCCGGCGGGGATTTTTTACGTATCGGTCAAGCTCGCCGAACATGGGGTCTAGTTTGATTTTGAAGCGGGCAAAAATACGGGGATAACCGGGCAGATGCCGGTAACGCAAGATGGTGCGGCGCGTATGGTCACGCGAGCGGGCAATCAGAGGGCCTTGTGGAAATTCAAACGGGGCAAAAATTCTTTTCATCAGATAAGGCAAAATCAGGTAAGCGCCCGCCAGAGAATAGCCGATGCCTAAGACAGACACCAGCCCGATGCTCTTGAGCAGCGGATGCCTGGCCAGCGCCAGTACGCCGAATCCGATGAATGTCGTCGCTGCCGACAAAAACATGGCCGGCGCGACCGTCTGCATGGCGGGGCTCTTTTCATCCGGATGGCGCTGATAGGTGCAGGCGTAATATACGGAGTAGTCAATACCCATGCCCAGAATCACCACCCACAGCATGATGCCGGGAATATCCAGGGGATGGCCGATGATCTTGAGCGTTCCCAGCGTAGAGACAAGCGCGAAGGCCACCGGCGCGAGCACAGCCAGCGACAGGCGCCAGTCCATGAAAAAAATAAAGATGACCAAAACCAGACCGATGCTCACGATCACAGCGATTTTAAAAAATATTGTTTTCAAAAACTCGCCCAGTCTCTGATTGAACAAGTCGGCGTCGAAGATGTCGACAAGCCCCGCGGGCGCCAGTCGCTCAAATAAATCTCCCGCCCGGTAGTTCTTGCCCACAGGAATGAGACTGAGCTGGATAAGCCCTTCCAGCGTTTCCGTGATGCCCAGCATTTCAAAATACTCTTCGGGAATGGGGGGCGCACCGGCATAGCCGGCACCAAGCGATTTTATAAAAGGATCAAAAGCATCCTCGGTAAAGCCGTATTGGATGGCCGCCATCTTCAGGTTGCGGCCCAGCTCCCGCACACGCCCGTCATTCCAGAAATTGTGCCAGGCTTGGTGATTGGCACGGGCCGACGCCTGGTCCGGAAACAAAACAGTGGGCAGAAATACTTTTTCCAGGCTTCCTCTTTCCGCCTCCGCCGAAAGCAGCTTCATCAGCTGCGCGTTTTTTGACTGCAGCTGCCCGACGTCCTGCGCGTTTAGCAAAACATAGCATCTACCGGAGATGTCTCCCCATACTTTTTGTATTTTCTGCTCGGCGGCGATCGTTTCCGGACTTACGGAATTCATGGTCTGCAGATCGATTTTGAAAACCGGTTTGGCAAAAATCAGCATGACCAGGCCAAATACAACCGCGGCAATTGCCTTCCAGCTTGCCGGCGCGGCGGCGCTATTTACAGCAGCGAGCAAAACGCGGTTGGGAGGTCGGCCGGCCGGCGGCAGGGCCGGGAAGATGCGCGGGAAAACAGTCTGGACAAACAGCAGGGCGAACATGATGCCCAGTGCGGCGAAAACGCCGATCTGGGCAAGAATTTCAAAGTCACTGATCAAAAGGAGCAAAAACGCGCCCGCGGTGGTCAGCGCCGCCGTCATTTCCGCCGCCCGCACCTCGGCCGCCACCTTCTTGCCACTGGTGGCATGGGGCTGATCCAGAAACAGCAGATAGGTTATCCCCAGATCAACTGTAAAAGCCATAATCGCCCCGCCGAAGCCTACCGCCAGCATCGACATGGATTCAAACACAAAAGAGCAGACAAACAGCGAGGCAATCGCTCCTACTGAGGAGGGCAAGAGCGCCAGCAGGCCGATCAGAGGCCGAGGAAAGGCCACAATCAAAAGCAGGGCGATCCCCAGCACGGTTAAAATGATGGCCAACCGGACATCCCGCTTGGCGATGGCCTCGTTATCAAGGGCCGCCCGGTAGGCACCGACCGGTGTCAAAAGATAGCTTCCCTGGAGATCTTTGCTGTTTTCCAGCTCCTGGCGGCATTGTTCCATAAGCTGGCTAATGCGGGAGGCGTGTTTAGTGTCTGTAGCGGAGCCGGCAATATGCGCAATGACCAGCGTGTGGCGGCCGCAGGCAGAGAAAATCCGCCCCTGATAAAATCTGGCTTCATTTGCCGGCAGCAGCGCCGACATCTGCCCGAAAATCACCCCCGAAAAGTTCAAAGGATCCCGCGCCATCAATTCCGCCCGCCCGATGCCGCCTAATTCGATCAGGCTTTGCCTGTTTTGCTCCATTGCTTCACGGATTTTTTCAGGATCGATAAGCGGCCGGATTTTTTGTTCCAGATCATTTTGATTAAAAAGCACCGGCAGACTATCCGTTACATGCTTAACCAGCTCAGGAAAGATATGTGCATCGAGACTCATGCCGACTTTAGTAAACAGGCCGCTGGCCCGAAGCTTTTCCTCAACCAGGAGCGCCGCCCGCGCCAGGGCGGCCGGATTGCCCGATTTTTGCTCAATATCGAGAAAAAGCCTGTCCTGAATCGGCAGGCGGCTGATGACGCGCCGCGCCGAATCCAGTACCGGGTCATCGTGCGGCATGGATTTGACAATGTCTGTTTCGATCTTTAAATGGGTGGTTTCCCAGAAGAAAAGCAGGCCCACGATCAGGGCGGTGACAATGACGATCGGCCATTTTATGTTGTATTTTTGCAGTAACATCCGGCCTCTTGGAGTATCATTCGCTTAAAATAGCCGCGATCTTTTTTAAAACACATTTCCCGGCCGCCCGCAAGAGGAAAACTACAGTAAAAACACTTTTATTTCGCTTACATATCCACAATTTATTTTATTATTTGATAGTTTTCAGGTTTTTTTGCTTAAGATTTTTTGCGGTCATGCCGATGATAAGAATAAGCGAGCTTCTGGGGTGTTCGTCAGAACCTTCCGGATGGCGGAATCGAACAAGAAAAAAACTACAGCGGTCTGTTCAATGGTTTGCCAGTTGAGGCCGAAATTAATTTAGACAGCGATTCCGGCCACGTTGAAGAAAACGGCGCATCTGGAACTCACCCAATACCCCCCGTGACCCCTCGCGGGGGGTATTTTTTCTGGTAAAGATGATTTAAGTAGTAATACTACCAAAAAATTGAGAGCAAAAACGTGCAGCAGACGGAAACACCTCAAATCAACCTGAAAACAAAAAAGGTCCTGGTCGTCGATGATTTTTTCAATTTCCGCCTCACGCTCAAGAACATGATGAGGTCGCTGGGGATCATGTATATCGACGATGCCGCCAACGGTGAAGAGGCGGTCCGTAAAATGGCCATGCGCCAATACGATATTATCCTGTGCGACTACAATCTCGGCCCCGGTAAATCCGGACAGCATGTTCTGGAAGAAGGCAAATTCCGGGGGGACATCAATTATTCCAGTATTTTCATCATGGTCACGGCAGAAAACACCCAGGAAATGGTCATGGGCGCAATGGAGTATCAGCCCGACGCCTATTTAGTCAAACCTTTTGCCAAAGAAGTTCTCGAAAAGCGCATCAAAAACATCGCCACCAGAAAACTCAATATCAAAAACATTGAAACAGCCATTGCCGATAACGATTTTGATCATGCTCTTCGCGTCTGCGATGAGCTGATGGCACAAAATCCGAGAAATCTCTCCGAAATCATGAAACTAAAAGGTGAGGTGCTGCTGAAGAAGGCCGACTATAAACAGGCGGCTGAATTTTTCGATCATGTTTTGCAAAAAGGCAATGTAAGCTGGGCGCAACTGGGGCGTGGACGGGCCGACCTGCTGATGGGAAATTACGAAAGTGCAAGAAACAGATTTGCCGGTATCATCAGGCAAAATGACAAAATCATGTCCGCCTACGACTATCTGGCTAAAACGCTCATCAAAATGAACGACCCGCTGGAGGCACAAAACGTACTGATGAGGGCGACCGAAATCTCTCCTCGCGCCCTGCTCAGGCACAAATATCTGGGTAAACTGGCCTACCGTAACGAAGATTTTTCCACAGCGGAAACTTCATTTAAAGCCGCCGTGGAACAGGGCAAAAATTCCTGTTTCAAGAGTCCGGAGGACTACACCAGCCTGGCCAGGACTCTCGTTCAGCGTGCCGCCCCGCAGGAGAGCCTGAAAGTTCTGGGAAAGGCTCTCCTGGAGTTCCCGGACAGAAATGACGCCCGCATCCATGTAAGCCTTGCCGAGAGCTACGCATACAATGCCATGAACAAGCCGGCCGAGGCCAGGCGCGCCCTGACGGAAGCGCAAAAATCAGCGGCGGAAATGGCAGACAATATTCCCCGTGAACTGGCGCTGGCACTGGCGCAGGCACGCATGATGGCAGGAGACACAGACGAGGGACTCGCCATCATGAAAAAAATTGTCAGCTCTCATCATGATGACGAGGAAATGCTGGCTGATGTGCGCACTTCTTTCAAGGAAATGGGCATGGCCGACCAGGGAGAGGAACTCATCGCCGCAACGCGTGACGAGATTATCAGTCTTAACAACGAAGGTGTCGCCCTGGCACGTGACGGAAAACTTTCTGAAGCCATTGCCTACTTCGAAAAGGCGGCAGACCACCTGCCCGATAATAAAATCATCAATGCCAACGCAGCTCATGTTCTGATGCTCGACATGAAAGAAAAAGGAGCCGACGAAGATGGTTTGGCCAGGGCCAAATATTATCTGGACAGGGTTCGGAAAATTGACGACTCCTATACCGACTATGCGATGCTGATTACCATGTATCGCGAGCTGGCCACCGGGGTGCTCATATGAAACAAAGTATCAGTTTTACCGACATACTGGCGATGACCCTGCATGACACCAAAAATTCTCTGGGCATCCTGTTTAACAACCTCGAAGATATCATTGCCGGGTGCCGTGCCGAAAACTGTGCTAAATATTCTGAATTCTATCTCCTGCAATATGAAATACAGCGGCTTAACAACAGCCTCATCAGGCTTTTGTCTCTGTACAAAGCCGAAAAATCACAACTGGCCGCCAATATCGACTATCATGCGGCAAGTGATCTGCTGGAAGAAATCGCGGCTTCTCACGAAATTCTGCTGGCGTCCCGCGGCATTCAACTTTTCACACAAAGCGAAGATGATCTGTTCTGGGCCTTTGACCGCTCCCTTATCGAGGGTGTCATCGACAACGTCATCAACAATGCCTTTCGCTATGCAAAAACGGCTGTTAAAATCAGCGCCCTGGAGGAAAATGAATACTTCGTCCTGAAAATCGAAGACGACGGTGCCGGCTATCCGCCAGGCATGTTGTTCAACGAGGAAAAGCAGCCGGACTTCAAACAGGAAGTCGATTTCAAAACAGGCTCGACGGGACTGGGACTGTATTTTTCGATGATGGTTGCCGATTTACATGTTAATCGGGAGAAAAGGGGATTTATCTCCATCGCCAACGGGGGCTCACTCGGAGGCGGCGCTTTTTCCATCTATTTGCCCTGAAGGAGACAAAATGGCACCTAAAATTTCCACTGTCGCGGATCTTTTTCACAGGTTCCATCAAAGTGAAATGCAGCTCAAACAGGGGAAAATCGCCGCCTGCCTGATCAGCTTTAAAGAAGTGATCGAAACGGCGCCCGCCATCCCCAAAACCGAAAAAGAAAAAAATGAATTAGATCAGGAAATTGACTTTTTTTTAAAAAATCTTTCCGCCCATAAAAAATTCCAGGATATTTTCGGCAATATCTCCTTCGGGGACAGTGATCTGGAAACCAATCTGGAATTCATCAAAGGGATGATTATCGCACAGGAAGAGGAAATTATCGAACGATACCAAAAAGACGAAGAAACGGCCGAAGCACTGCGGCTGGAAATCGATCAGGAAAAACGTAAACAGGAAGATGAATTCCAGCAGAAAGTCTCCGAGGCAATCGAAAACATCGATCAGGACAACCTCCCCCGTGCTCAGGAAATCATGGACGAAGATGAAAACATCCGTGAGGCGGTGGTCAGTCACTACAACGATCTGGGCATGCAGTTCCGCGCTGCACAATCATTCGAGGAGGCTATTACAAATTATTCCAGAGCACTTATCGTGTCACCCAATGACGAAAACCTGCACTACAACATGGGGCGTGCGCATTGCGAGGCGGGCAATCCGAAAAAAGCGGAAGATTTTCTGGCCGCCGCCATGAAATTAAACCCGGAATTCGACGAAGGAAAAATTCTCTACGAATATCTGATGAAGGTAAACCGCTTCGGAGAGGCTCCCCGGGCCGGCGGGGACCGCAAGAATAAATTTCTGGAATTTTTTAAAAAAATATTCACTTCCTGGCGTAAAGCAGAGCGTCAGGCGTCCCCTGCACAAACGAGACTCAAAAACGAAGCCACGCCGGAGATGTGATGGCGCCGTAAGCTCGCCTTCCAGCCACGGTCTTCACTCGATGATTGCAGCGTGGGCAAACTTTACCTTCGCCGCCGGAGCACGCAGGCGTCCGGTCACCCGGCCATACCGGCGGCATAGGCGCGGCAACCTCAGTTACCGCTGGTCTTGCCTCATGATGCACCAAGTTTCCCACGGGCACAACAAACATAACTTTTATCAACTTGACACAAGCAAAATGCGCCTGTTATAGAAAAAACAAAGAAGACAAAAGAGGCATCGTTCAGGAATAATGCACAGATAAGAACTTTTCAGTAAGGCACAATCCCAAATGGTTTCTATGTTCCTGAAATTACTTTTTTAGCATTAAATACAGCCGGCGCGGGGGAAAAGATGAAAAATCTGATTATGGATATTAAACACATTTTGTCAGGATATAACTTTTTCAACGACAAATACCTGCGTAATATTGATTTCGCCAGGGAGAGTTTTACCGCCGCGCTCAAAAAAGCCAGACAATATTATGACGGTAAAAGTCCGGTAAAGACAAGCCCGGAGCTGGTTCATGACTCATGGATGAAAAATATTGAGGCGCTTGCTCCATATTTTAAATTCAGGATGAATGAAAACTTCCTTTTAGATGAAATCATCAACGGCACGATGGTGTTTACGGACAAAAAGGTCAATATAAAGGAATTGCAAAATCTTTCCTCCGTAATCAGTGCCGGGACAATCGCAAAAATTGTCAGCGGAAAATTGAACAAAGCTTTCATAGAAGGGAAATCGAAAAAGGCGGCAATGATAAATTCCGTCCACCATCTCCATCATCTGTTTCAGTTTGAACAAACAGCAAAACAACGAATTGAATTCAGCGGTGATATTGTGGAGTTCGGCGGAGGTTATGGCAACCTGGCGCGTATTGCAAATAACATGGGGCATCGCCGTAACTACCATATTATTGATCTTTTGCCGTTGTCGTGCATTCAATACGTTTTTCTGGCCACCGTATTTGATGAAAAAGAGGTGGCATTTACCGATCAGGCAACAGACGCAGCAAAATTCATTCTCCACCCCTTATTCGGACCCGACACAATGAATGGCCTCAACTGTGACCTTTTCATCAGCACCTGGGCACTCAGTGAAAGCCCGCGCAAAGTCTATGAACTCGTTGCCGGCTGCGACTGGTTTGGGGCAAAACAGCTGCTGATGGCGTACAATAATGCCTGGAAACCATGGCAAGACGGCGAGCTGGAAGCATCTCTTGAAAATAACGGATGGAGCATAAAAAAACAGCCTATCTCTTTTTTACCAGGAAACTTTTATCTCTTCTCAACTCGCTGAAACCGGCGTTTTATTGAATGATCATTTATACTTCTGCCCGGCTTAGTGCATCGCTTTAAATTATCCTGGACACCGGCATGCCTTACGATCAAGCAGTCAGTCATATAAGTATGCCCGGAGAAGAGACAGATCTTACGGGTCCTGACGATGATCACCAAAGACCATTCACCCCGGATTGAATAACATCAAATTGTTCTGGCGAAGCATGTCGTCAACTTACTTCAGTAGCTCCAGAATTTTCTGTTATGCATCTTCATATTAATGATTTTCCGAAAAACTTCGGCGGAAGAAAGGATATCGTTTTCCGCAAAATATTTTCCAATCAGAGGTTGTGTCAGCTTTTGCTTCTCCAGAAGTTTATACAACTGATGGCGTGACAGACGTCCCAGACGCACGGCGCATTCCCCGAATTTTTCGCCGTTTCGACGATTGCGCAAAATATCCAGGATGTCGCCGCCTTTGAGCCATCCCCAGCTCACGGCAATCGCTCCCACCGAGGGACGTTGCAGTTTCTGCCAGACGATCGCCTTGATCAGTGTAGAAAGGGAAATGTCACCCGCATAGTAGAGGTACTGCCCGAATAAAAGTCTTCTAAGCGGCATCCGGCCGGAGTAAAGCGGCTCCGATCGGCCTGACGCGGAGCGCGGCGGAGGTTTGCGCCGGGCAGCGGGGCGCGGAGCCGTTCGCTTACGTTCATACAAAGTACCTTCTTCGTTTAGTGAATACTTCCATGGTGCATCGAGAAACGCACACAGCAACTGGTAAGCCCGGCTGATTTCCTTGAAGCGGTCCTCCATGAAATCCGCCCGGCCCGCAAGCGCCGCCGCACGGTCGGGATGGGTTTCCATCGCTTTTTTGCGATATGCGGCTTTCACGCCCGCCGGTTTCAGGTAGCGTAAAAACTCGATCGAAATGTCAATTTCCGTCCCAAACAGCGACTCGCATGCCTTGAACAAATCGTGTCTGGAAACTTCGGCCAACGGCAATGCTTTTCCCTCCGTATTCCCGACAATAAGCCGGTTCAGCCCGCGGCGGTTTTATGAAAAATACCACATGCTGCGGCAGAAATACAAGCGTCAATGCCACTTGATTTAACGACGGGTGAAAATGCGGGTGAAAATGAGGCGGGTGAAGGTTTTGGCGTTGAGAACAAAATCCGCAAACGGGCGGAAATGAGAAATTCTGGAATTTTCATCACCGTAAACCACGCTGACGGGTACTTCAATAATGGGAATGCCCCGCCGCCTGGCTTTCACGAGGATCTCGACTTCGAACTGAAACCGCCGCGCCCTGGCGTTGAGTCCCATCGTTTCCGGCAGTGGGTAAATCCTCATGCCGCTTTGTGTGTCGGAAAGTTTCGGCCCGCCGGAGGTGCGGACCCAGAAATTGGAGAATTTGCGTCCGAAACGGCTGGTCCAGGGCACATGTCCGTCTGTATCTTCCATGCCCTGGCGCGCGCCGACAACGATCGGACGCTTTTTAGCAGGAATGGCGTCGATCAGTTTCCACACATCCTGCGGATCATGCTGACCATCAGCGTCGATCGTTATCGCAAAATCCGCCACATGGGAGGCGGCCATGAATCCTGTCATCAGCGCCGCCCCCTTGCCTTCATTTTTTGCATGACGTAAAACAGTGATGTCTTTTATTTCTGCAAGATATTGCGATGTCTGGTCTGTCGATCCGTCGTCGACAACAAACACAGGATAGCCCAGAGCCAGCGCCTGCCTGGCCACCTGCGCTACTGTCGCGCCATGATTGTAAACCGGAATCACAAAAGCAAACCGGCTGTCGGCTAAGCGCAGCGACTGTGCCGCCGCAGCGTCCGACGGCGTAAGGTTTTCCGTCATGGTTTTATCCTCTCATGCGGTTTTCAAAAAGGCCATGCCCCATGTGCCCGGCCCCATATGGGCGCCTGATGTCAGTGACAGAGGCTGCAAAATAATAACGGCCTTGGGATAAAGTCTGGCAAGCTCGTCACCGAATTCGGAGACCAGCCCGCGGTTGTCCGAATACTCAAGCATGATCAGAGCGCGTGAATCCCCGTCAAGGGAGGCAGCCAGTCTTTCTCTGGCCATTTTGAGCTGGTCTTTACGGTTTCGCGCAACGCCCATTTTTTTGACCCCTTCCGGGTGCGGCGAAATTACCGGCTTCATCCTGAGCATATCGCCGAAGAACGCGCTGGTCTTCGAAAGACGGCCGCCCGCGGCCAGGTACTGAAGCTTTTCCAAAAAGACGTATTCCTCACACGTCTGTACGGCTTTTTGGGCAAATGCGATTGTTTTTCCCACGTCCTGCGTGTGGTTAAAAAATTGCTGCACGGCGAGCACAATCGTACCTAGTCTCCCGGAGGCAGCTCCGGTATCGATCACCTGCAACCTGTTTTCGTGGTCATGCTGCTTTTTCCAGTCCATCACCACATCGTAATTACCCGTATAAACGGAGCCGACACACAGGTACAGTACTTTTTCATAGCGAGCCAGCACGCTCTCGTAGAATTGATGCCTCTCGAAAATGGACGCCTGTGACGTGCTGACCTTGATACCGGCCTGCATGGCCTTGTAAAGTTCCTGGGGGTGAAAATATGTCTCCGGCAGAGACTTCTCGCCGACGTTTAAGTAGCTGTTCAAAAGCGTAAATCCGTATTTTTTTGCGTCGTCGCGGGTAAGAGACCCCGCCGCATCCGTCATAATATGCAAGCCGGCATCGGCGGGGGCATTCATGAAATCGCGGATCTGTGATGAGAGATTGTCGGACTCCCAATTTAGCACGCTGCCCAGCTTGCTCATCCGGGCCTTTACTTTGTCTTTGTCGTTTGTGTGCAGGTGCACTTTGTACAGGTCGCCTTCACGGATGATAATGGCGCTGTCCTGATCGCCGGCAATTTGTTCAAGTTCATCAGGCGAGGTATCGATTCTCACTACGGTATCGATGCAGTAGCCGTTTTCCCCCGTTTCGCGAAAAGAAGATGATATCTTCAGCAAACCGGCGAATACTTCCGTCAGCGGGCGGTATTTCAGTTCCATCCCGGAAAGGGTATGGAAAAAACCTTCAAAAAAAACATACATGCCCAAGGCACCGGCATCGACGACTCCCGCCTGTTGCAACTTGGGCAATATATCGCGTGTCTCACGCACCGCTTCTTCAAGGTGGGCCAAAATCCTCTGTGTGCTTTCCACGTCGGACGTAAAACCACGTTCAACGATGATTTCCTCAAGCGCATCAAACAGGGAAAGCATAGTTCCCAGCCGCGGCTTGCCCAGCGCTTTCCAGGCTCTGGCATTGCCTTCCCGGACCAGTGTTTTCATATCCGATAAACCGTTTGTGGCATAGAAGCCGGCGAAAAACTGCGAGGCGATATTGCCGGAATTGCCGCGCGCCGCCAGTAGCAGTTTGCGCACAATTTCGTCTTTGTTACCGCCGGCCAAACGCAGGGGCGTGAGGCTCATGGAAAGATTACGCCCCGTGTCCCCGTCTGCCACCGGATATACATTGATCTCGTCGAGCAGATCCGACCAGGCCGCTACCCGTTCCACACCAGTGATAAATGCCTGTTTTAATTTTTCATCCATGTCATTGTCTCAGTACATCGCGAATGTCGGCCGGGATGCTGTAGAGAGTTTCTCCCTGAGGCATCTGCACCGCCACCTGTTCGGTGCGTCCTCTGGCGCAGACGACGTTTTCGCCGGCCTTGCGTATTTCAAAATCCACAATCAGTTTGATATTGGCGTCCACCAGGGTCGCCCTGCAGATGATCTCGTCACGGTGCCGAAGCGGGAGAATATGCTTGGTCTGCGTTCTGATAATGGGGAAGATAATTTTCGTCCGGTCGTAATAGTTGTACAAATCCACTCCGTAGCGCTGAAAAAGCCCGGCGCGCGCCAATTCGAAATAATTGAGATAATTGCCGTGCCAAACTATCTGCATGGGATCCAGATCATAAAACGGCACGCTGATTTTTACTTCGAAACTTTTCTTATCGCTTTCCATCGCCGCTCCGGAAATAATCTGTGTAGCGGATTACCAGACACATTCTTTCAATATCTTCATCAAGGGGACGATCTTCTGTCACCTTGTCGCTCACCTGGCGGATGTTGTACAGAGTTTTGGCCAGAAGCGGACGTGACTGGATGTTGCCGCGCAATTGGCAGGCCTGCGCGGCTGCCAGCAGATGGATAGCAGCTACTCTTTCGGTTAGAGTACATACCCGTTCGGCATCGCGCGCCGCGATGGTGCCCATGCTCACCTTGTCCTGATTATGAGACTCGGTCGAGCGGGAAAAAGACGCAGCCGGCATCGTCTCCTTGAGCGCCTCCGCCGCCAGTGCCGAAGAGGCGATCGACATGGCCTTGAAGCCGTGATACAATTCTCCGGAATTTCCGTTTTTGGCGACCAGATCTCCGGGCAGCCCGCGGCTGAGGTTGGGGTTGACCAGGAGCATAATCTGGCGGTCGCACATGTCTGCGGCGGAGGCCAGTGCCGCCTTGAGGCCGTCCATGGCAAAAGCGATATGACCTCCGTAGAAGTTACCGCCCATCAGCACCTCGCCTGTGGCCGGGTCGAAGATGGGGTTGTCGTTGGAAGAGTTTGCTTCAATCTCTACCCATTTCCTGATCCAGACCAGCGCGTCCCAGAGCACACCCAGCACCTGAGGTGCGCAGCGCAGCGAATAGGGATCCTGCAAAGTTTCCAGCGCTTCGTCTTCCAACTGTTTGGCCGATACTCGGGAAAACAGCAGACGCGCAATTTTTTTCGCCACATAAACCTGTCCGGGAAACGGTTTGGCTTTGGAAATCACCGGATGATAGTGGTGGGCGTTCCCCTTCATGGCGTGAACGGAAAGCGAGGTGGCGTGCAGGACGGCCTCGAGAATTCTTTCGGCGCGCTCCACGGCAATCGCCGCAATACCGGTCATAGTTGTGGTTCCATTGATCATCGACAGAGGCTCTTTGGGCTGATACTTGTACGGTTTCAGCCCCGCCTTTTTTATGGCTTTGGCGGCCGGCATGATTTTGTCCTGATAAAAAACCTCCCGCTCGCCGGCAAGCGCCGCCCCGATGTACGACATCGGCGTGAGGTCACCGGAGGCGCCGACGGAGCCTTCACAGGGGACCACGGGCGTGATTCCTGCGTTCAAAAAATCGGCCATCTGGTCAAGCAGGGCGACCGATACACCGGAATAGCCGCGCGCCAGACAGATGATGCGTGTAAGCATTGCGGCCCTGGTCTCTTCGATACCGATGGGCTCGCCTGTGCCGCAGCCGTGGAAACGCAAAATGTTGGGTGCATTTTTGATGACGGCTTTCATATCGATGCGGTTTCCGCACGATTTCCCATAGCCGGTATTGACACCGTAGACGGCAATACCCTCCCGGATCGACTTCATCAGGGCCTTTTCGGTCACGGCCATTTTACGCAGAAATGCAGGTGATTTACTCACCGCCACCGGCAGACCGTCTTTAGCGACGGCGACAATGTCCTCAAAGCACACAGGGCCGCCATCAATGAGCAGGGCTGCTCCTTTGGTTACAGTTTTCATGTAGTCTCCTCCATTTGCGAACTATACTTAAGCACGCACGCGCGGCTTGTAGGTACCGTCCGCCTTCTCTTTATCCATCACTTTTTTGAGCATCTTAAACATTTTATAATTTGCCGGCTCCTCTTCGTAAAACCTGTCCCAGCAGTAGTAATACATCTCCTGAAGTTTCTCCGGCGTCATCAGCGCCGGCTGAAATACCACTTTGCCGCAGGTGTAGTCGTTCCAGTCGCGGTTGAATATGCGGCCGGCATTATTGAGGTCATCATATGTCCTGGTGTGAGGAAACGGCGTCAGAATGGTGAATTCCGCCATATCCAGCTCTATCTCCAGGAGAAAATCCATCCAGCGCCTGATGTAATCCTCCGTATGGTAATCCAGGCCCAAAAGAATGCTCCCCTCCACGGCGATGCCGTAATCGTGGTAGCGCTTGATCCGGTCGCGGATGTGGTTGGAGGAGTCAAAAATTGTCTGATACACAAACCACGCCCCCGCCTGCGCCGCCAGATCCAGCACCTGGTCATCATCTTCAATCGGGTGGGCACACCATTTTTTCTTCAGTGGAATCATTTCACGAAAGAGCTGCATCTCCCATTCTTTGTCCTGAGCCAGCGAGTTGTCCACGATGAACAGACGGTTGTTGTCGATGGAGGCCAGCTCCTCAACCACCTTATCGAAAGGCCGCGGACGAAATTTCCGACCGCCCAAAAATCTCACGGCGCAGGGGTAGCAGTTGAAGCGGCAACCGCGCGAGGCGTGCACCAGATCGACCATCTGAATGCCGCGGTAGTTGTACATCTCGCGGTTGAGAATACTTCTGCGGGCTGTGCCCACTGTCTCGATCGGCGGCATGTCACCCATGAAATCATATACTTCCTGCAGGCTGCCCGCCGCAAAGTCGGCAAAGACCTGCTCAAGCCGGCCTTCCGCTTCGCCCAGAAAAATGCTGTCGGCATGGGCGCGGCATTCCTCGGCGTGCAGCATGGTGGCGATACCGCCTAAAATCACCTTGATGCCCCGCGCGCGAAAGGCGGCGGCAATTTCCCAGCCCCGCCTGAGTTGAGCCGAAAGCATTATGGAGATGCCGACAAAGTCCGCCTCCGCATCAAAATCAACCGGCTCGACGTTTTCATCGATAAACTTCACCTCTACATCAGGAGGCAAAGCCGCGGCCATGACCACAGGACCATGCGGCGGCAGATTAAAGCGCGTCTGCCGATCAAGCTTTTCCCACTTCGGATAAATCAGTAAGAATCTCATATCACCTCTTTTGTCTCACGGTTCGTAAAAACGAGACAGGCGTATGTTCCGCCAAACGATATGCCGGACAGAACCGCGTGTCTCATGGTTGTCTTCCTGCTTTCATTCATTATAAAATTAAGCTCCGTCAGAGGCCGCAAAAGGCCCACGACCGGCGGGAGGTAATTCATATCCATAGATAAAGCCAAAGCGCAAGCGCGAATTCCACCCCCGGAGAAGCTCTCGCCTGCCGCTCCCTTGACGGTGGTGACAAAAGGGGCATGTCCATCGGCATAGAACATCTCTTCATAGGCGCGTGCCTCAGTATCATCAAGTGTCGGGCTGCCGTTGGCCGCCGCCATGATCGCCGAAACATCCGCCGGTTCTATCGCTGCGTTTTGCAAAGCCCGCTTCAGCACCCGCTTAATACCGTCCGTATCGCCGGGCCACGCCGTGGGGGGCGAAGGCGACGATCCGAGGCCGGTTCCACTGATCTCGCAGTATATTTTCGCCCCTCGGGCACACGCCGCGTCCCAGGGCTCGAGGCAGATCAGACCACATCCCTCGCCGGCGATAAAACCGTTACGCCGCAGGTCAAACGGTCTGGATCCTTCGGGGCCTTCATCATTCGGCGAGAGACCGCGAAATCTCCCCAGCGCCTCATAATAAAATTTGGACAGAATATCAACCCCGCCCGCCAGCATCACATCTGCCCGGCCCCGCCTTATTTCAGAAACAGCATAGCTGATGGCGTTTTCCGCCGAAACACCGAAATGGGTGACCGTTGTATTGACACCACGAAAACCAAGCTCAATGGAAGCATGCCCCGCCGGCGCGTTCATCACCGTGTTGGGAACCAAAATCGGGTTGACGTATGACGCCCCGCGGGACAGAAGCGCTTCCGCCAGTAAAACCGTTATGTCCGTGGCCCCGAAGGCGGAACCCAGCAAAATTCCGATTCGGTCACGGTTTTCAGGTGTCACGGCAACTCCCGCGTCTTCAAGCGCCATCCGCGCTGCGGCCACAGCCATCTGAGATATTTTATCCATTCGCCGCAAATTTTTAACCGAGATAAAGTCACGTGGGGAAAAACCGCGCACCTCGGCTGCCAGCCGTGACGGAGAAGAACCGGTATCAAATCCCCTGACCTCGTCGATCGCGCAGACGCCGGAAAACAGGTTTTTACAAAAATCTTCCCTGCCGATGCCCAACGGCGTCACCAGTCCGACACCGGTTACCGCAATACGGCAGCCCTGCAGGTGTGTGCTAGCCCCGCTCATGACTTACACTCTCCTTATCGCAGCGGCCGAAAATCACTGTAGTATTATTTCCTCCAAACGCGAACGAATTGGACAAAACGGTCCGCAGCTGCGCTTTCCTGGTACCGGAAGTAACATAATCAAGGTCGCATTGCGGGTCTGCCTTTTTATAGTTGATCGTCGGCGGAATAAAGCCCTGTGCCAGCGCCAGCAGACTGACGATCCCCTCAAGAGCGCCCGAGGCACCCAATGTGTGGGCGTGCATGGATTTGGTTGAACTCACCGGTATATCGTAGGCGCGTCTGCCGAACACTTCTTTGATTGCTCTGGTTTCCGTCACATCATTAACGGGAGTGCCTGTGCCGTGGGCGTTGATGTAATCGATGTCGTAAATTGTCCGTCCCGCGTCGGCCAGCGCGGCCCTCATGGCGCGTACCGCACCGGAGGCCTGCTCGTCGGGCGCGGTCATATGAAAGGAATCACAGGTCACTCCGTAGCCGAGGATCTCTCCATAAATTTTAGCCCCGCGCCGTCTGGCCGATTCCAGTGGCTCCAGGACCATTACGGCGGCCGCCTCACCCAGGGAAAGCCCGGCCCGGTCCAGATCAAAAGGCCGGCAGACGTCCGGATCAATGGATTTAAGTGCGTTGAAGGCGGCATAGGTAATACGGCACATCGGCTCCACTCCGCCGGCCAGCATGATATCGGCCATGCCTCCTGCGATCAGATCCCGCGCATAACCCAAAGCGGTCGCGCCGGCGGAGCAGGCGGTCATAAAAGTACTTTTAGGCCCTAAAAGCCCCAGTAAAGAAGCGATGCGGTCCGTGGATGATGCGCAAAATATGGTGGAAAGACGTGAAAACTTCGCCCGGTCGGCCCCCTTTTGCATGAGGCGCGCATAGAAGCTTTCCGCTTCCAGAAGACCCCCTGATCCGCCGCCGATGGCCACTCCGGTGTTTTCTTTGACGAGCGCGGGAATGGGCCAGAGCTCTGCATCAGCCAGCGCCTCAAGCGTGGCGGCGAAAGAAAGCTGATCGGCACGTGACATTCTTTTGAGAGAAAATTCCGGCGGGATCGATCGGCGGGAGTTAAAGCCTCTGATCTGCCCGCCGTTTGCGGCATGAAAACCGCCTGTTTCAAAAAGATCTATCGGCGCAATCCCGCAGACACCTTTTTTCAGTGAGGAGGCAAATTCCGCGGTGCTGCCGCCGATGGCGTTGATCGTGCCCAACCCCGTGACAACAATGCGTTTTCTTCCCTCCACGAGTCTTTTCCTGTCTTCTTTCATCTCTTTTGGTAAACGGGCTGAAATCTAAAATGGCCGCGGCAAAAAGTCAATAAATAAATCCCGGACGATGCCGCGGGCAAGCGTGTTTTTTTCGACGGCGGCAAAGACGAACAGTATTTTATTCACTTGCCCTGTCCATCCGCCTATGATAGATGGCACTGACCTTACCACTAAATAATATTTAACCTCAATGACGAGTTGAACAGAGATGCTGTCATATAAAAAACAAACTATTTTCCTCATTGTTGTCGCGGTTATCTGTGTCGCGCTCATTTATTCCATCTACGAGCAAGTAAGACAAAACGCTTTCCAAACTCTGTATGAGCGCCAGATGACCCATGCAATGATCGCGGCCGAATCGATTCAGGGAGAGGTAAGCCGCCACGTTACGCTGCTGCGGCTTTTGGCCCGCGACCCCAACATCATCCTCATGGACGAGGAGGGTAAAGCATTTTTGAAAGCGATCAGTAAAGAAAGTCAATTTTATGTCAAAGAGTTCGCCCGTCTCGACGCCCGTGGCAAGATCATTTACATGTATCCTGACAGGGCGCGCCAAACCGGCAAAAACATCTTTCATCTGCCCCATGTGCAGCGGGTACTCGCCAGCGGCGAGCCCGTGGTAAGCGATGTTTTTGTGGCCGCCGACGGCGTCAAAAGCATTGCGCTTCATGTGCCTGTATATCGCGACCGCGTCCTGGACGGAACAGTCGCGGCACTAATTTCGCTGGAAGACCTGGGAAAGACTTACCTCGAAAAGATTCACATCTCGAAGTTGTGCCATGCCAAGCTGGTGACTCCCGCGGGCGAGGTGGTCTATTGTACCGACAGAGCGCGCCAGGGAGTGAAATGCACCGAAATATACAAAGACAACCCCGATGCCGCCGCCATGATCTCCCTGGCCATGGAGGGCAAAAGCGGCCAGGCATCGTTCATGTACAGCGGTTTTTCCGCAAACATAAAAAATAGAGAACGTGTTCACGCGGTTTATGCGCCGGCAAACATCGCCGGGGCAAAATGGCCGGTCATCGTGATCTCATCTGAAAAAATGCTGATGCCTGAATTACAGGGTATAAAAAGGCACATCTTTCTTCTTGCTTTGCTGCTGGCCGTTTTCTTCATGATGGCCGCATACGTGGCCGCACGCGTAAAGAGCGCCTCCGCCGAGGCGCAAAAGCACCGGAAAATGGAAGAAGACCTGATCCGGTCGGCCGAGGAAATTAACGACCTGTATAACAGGGCCCCCTATGGTTACCACTCGCTTGATGCCGAGGGACTCATTGTGCGCATCAACGATACGGAATTGTCCTGGCTCGGCTGCCAACGGCAGGAAGTAATCGGGCGCCCGTACAGTGATTTTCTGGCGGCGGATGACCGTCATCGCGTCGCTCAGGCTTTCGGGCAGTTGAAAAAAGAAGGGGTCGCAAGCGAGCTGGAATATGAAATGCTCCGCAAAGACGGTTCGACTTTCACCGTACTGGCCGCTGCTTCGGCCCTTACCGGTCGTGAAGGCGATTTTACCGTGGCCAATTTCATGATCCTTGACGTAACCAGCCAGCGACTTCAGGCCAAACGCCTGCGCGAAAATGAAGCCCTTTACCGCACTGCTCTGGAGGCAACCAGCGACGGAGTTATCATCCTACAGGATGGTACCTATACTTATGTCAATCAGAAATTCCTCGACACAATGGGCGTGTCGCTTGAGGACATCATGTATAAGCCGCTGGGGACACTGTCCGGTCCGCATCTTCAGCAGCCGTTTAGAGATTTTCTGGCCAGACACCCGCAGCCGACAGGCGCACCGGAACGCCACGTCACACGGCTTGTGCGTTCCGATGGACAAACTGTATATCTGCAATCGTCATCGGTGGATATTACCTACCGGGGCAGGCCTGCCATTTTGACCTTTCTGCAGGACATCACCGACAGCAAGAAGGCCGAACAGGCGCTGCGCGAAAGCGAAGTCCTGCACCGGACAGCTCTTGAAAATACCAGCGACGGCATCAGCATCATTGACATTAAAACCGGTATGTATCTTTATGCCAACCGGCAGCTCATGGAAACGATCAAGCGCCCCGAGGAGAGCCTCGTGAACCGCCCCATGGATACTTATGTCCACCCGGATGATGTGGAAACAAGCAGACACAATTATTTTTCTTTAAAAAAGGATAACTTAAGCAAAGCATATCACGAGATCCGCGCCATCGCCTCCGACGGATCCACGGTTAATCTTGGAGTGACGATGACCGAGATCCGTTATCAGGGAAAGCGGGCCATCATCAACTTTATCACCAATATTACCGAGCGGAAGAAGGCGGAAGAGGCGCTGCGCGAAAGCGAGGAACGCTACCGCAGCATCATTGAAAATATCGATGATGAATATTTTGAAACAGACCTCAAGGGAAATATCACCTTTTTTAACAAAGATGTCAGCTATGCGGGCTATAAGTATGAAGAATTCGCCGAGATGGCCTATCTGCAATATGCAACCCCGGAAATGTCCAAAAGACTGGTGAAGGCATTTAACACCGCCTACAGGGAAAACAGGGCCGTACGAATTATGGACCATGAAATCTTCCGCAAGGACGGAGGAATCATCTACCTGGAAATAAGCGTGTCACCCAGACGCGGCGCGGACGGCAGGCCGATCGGCTTTCAGGGCATCTCCCGCGACGTGACCATGCGCCACAAAATGGAGGAGGAACGAAAAAAACTGACACAGCAGTTGTATCAGGCGCAGAAAATGGAGGCCATCGGAACACTGGCGGGCGGTATCGCGCATGATTTCAACAATCTTTTGATGGGCATTCAGAGCTATGCCTCGCTCATGCTTCTGGACACAGACCCTGCACATATCCATTATGAGCAGCTTGGCTCCATACAAACACTGGTGCAAAGCGGAGCGAGCCTGACCAAGCAGCTGCTGGGCTTCGCCCGCGCCGGCCGCTATGAAGTCGTCACCACCAACATCAATGAAATGGTCAGTAAATCAATCAGTCTGTTCGGCAGAACAAAAAAAGAGATCCGCGTTTTTGAAAAATATGCGGATGACCTCCTGAGCGTGGAAGTCGATCGCGGCCAGATAGAGCAGGTGCTGCTGAATATCTACGTCAATGCCTGGCAGGCGATGCCGGGCGGCGGGGATCTGTATCTGGAAACACAAAACGTAACGATGGACGAGAGAGAGGCAAATCTCCATGAGCTCGCGCCGGGACGCTACGTAAAACTTTCCGTAACAGACACAGGCGTCGGCATGGATGAAAAAACACGTCTCAGAATATTTGATCCTTTCTTCACAACCAAGGAAATGGGACGCGGCACAGGAATGGGACTGGCATCCGCATATGGTATCGTCAAGGGTCATGGGGGTACGATCACCGTCTACAGTGAAAAAGCGGAAGGAACAACATTCAACATTTATCTGCCGGCCTCAAGTAAAAATGTTCAGGGACACGAGACGATCGATATTCAACCGACCGGCGGCACGGAAACGATCCTGCTCGTCGATGATGAGGACGTAGTCATCGAAGTAACCGGAATGTTGCTCGAAGAGCTGGGCTACCGCGTGATCACCGCCGGCAGCGGTCGGGAGGCGGTAGAAATATACGCAAAACAGCATGCGGAAATAGATCTGGTTATTATCGATATGATCATGCCCGGGCTGAGCAGCAGCGACACCTTCGACGAACTCAAAACCATCAATCCGTCAATCCGGGCCATCCTGTCAAGCGGCTACAGCTTAAACGGCAAAGCGCAAGAAATAATGAAAAAGGGAGTAGGTGTATTTCTACAAAAGCCCTACCGCCTGAATGCCCTTGCGCAAGCCATCCGCAGGACTCTCGAAGGCTGACGGGCAAAGCGCCGCCGCACCTTTGGTCCCGCGTTTGGCAACATGCAGTGAGATCCTGTAAAAAGCTTTTGTCCAGCCTCTAGCTGCCATTGTCCGTCCGGTCACCGGCCAGGCTTTGTGCAAAGACATCCCCGGCCTGCCGGGCAAATCCGTTTATAGAAAAGTCAGCGCTCTGATAATCCGGCGTAATTGAACCAATCAGCTCCAGTGAAACCGGCCGGCGGCTGTGTATGTGAAAAATAAACGTACCGGGCTCAAACAATCTGTCCGTCCCCCGAATCATCACCAGCGCAACACCGGTGTTGCAGTAGCGGGCGATGCTGAACACACCTTTATTGAAAGGAGCCAGACGGCCGTCGCGGCTGCGTGTCCCCTCGGGAAAGACAAACAGATTGCCGCCGGCGGCGAGATGCTCTTTGATGGCTTCAAGGTTACCGATCATCGCGCTTCCTTCCATCTCCGAGGGGGCCGACGGCACGTAGCCTGTCTTTTTCAAAAACCAGCCGAAAACCGGCACTTTGAAAAAAGAGCTTTTTACAATGGTCGTGTGACGTTCATAAAGGGAAACCAGCAGGATCGGATCCAGATAGGAGATGTGGTTGCAGACGATCACGGATGAACGAAGTGTGCGCACTTTTTCATCAATATTGAATTGCACATCGGAGGCGAAAAAGCGTGTCAAAGCGAAAAAGATTTTCAAATGTATATGGTTTATTCTCTGCAGCGCAATATCGCGTCTTCGGGCGGTAAGCACAAAGGGTATAAAAAGAAGAAGCAGGACAAACAGATAGCCGGCAAGAAAATAGGCCCACAACAGGACGGTCAGGCAGAAATCCAAAATACGTCGGCGTGTTTCCACCATGAGCATCCTGCTTTCAGGACCACTTACGGATGAGTAAACTGGTATTGACGCCGCCGAAAGCGAAATTCTGAATCGCCGCGATCGTGGCTTTCATTTCCATAAGGCTCTGTACATGGCGGATCATCGCACAGCGAGCGTCGACCTCCTCGAGGTTGAGCGTCGGCGCGATAAAGCCCTCCTGCATCATGTAGAGGGTCATGATTGTTTCAATGGCACCGCAGGCTGCCATGGTATGCCCCATGTATCCTTTAAGACCAACCACATAAGGCCCCTCGCCAAAGACTCTGCCGGTAGCCTGCGCCTCGATGATGTCCCCCATTTTGGTGGCCGTGGCATGGGCGCTGATCAGATCGACATCCGCCGCGTTTATTTTCGCGCTCTCCAGGCCCAGCTGCAGGGTTTTGGTGATTCCGTCCAGGTTCGGAAGAATCAGGTCCCCACCGTTGGAATTACAGGCAAAACCGATAACCTCCCCCAGGATCGCAGCGCCGCGTTTTTTAGCGAATTCATACTCCTCGAGCATGACGGCTCCCGCTCCTTCGGCGACCACCAGGCCGTCACGGGCCCGGTCGAACGGGCGTGGCGTGCGCGACGGCGTATCGTTAAAGGCGGTGGAACAGGCCAGCAAATTATCAAAGACCGCAACGGTCGTCGTGTCATATTCGTCAGCCCCGCCGCAGAGCATGGCGTCTTGCAGTCCGTACTTGATTGCCTCATACCCGTAGCCGATGGACTGGCTCGAGGTTGTGCAGGCGGTCCCGGAAGAAATGATACGGCCGGTGATGCCGAACATTTTGGAAATATTCACGGCGGTTGTGTGAACCATGGATTTGAGATAATCCACTGCGCCGATCCCCTGATAGGCAGCCTTGTCTTTCGCTTCGAAAAATATTTTATAGATTTCTCTCTGCACGGTGGGCGATCCGTGAATTGAGCCAAACGCGATGCCCAGACGGCCGCCCGTGACGAATTCGGCGGGCAATTGCGCCTGACCGAGTACCTCCTTGGCCACCTGGCAGGCGTAGTAGGAAACGGGTGCCATTGTTTTGCGGAACTGGCGGCTGAAATCATACTCGATGGGGTAGGCAACTGTGCCATACACGCGGGAGTGGATAAAACTGCTGACCAGCGCGTCCTCACGCAGGGGTGCAATGCCGGAAACGCCTTGTAACAGGCTTTCCACAATTTGTTCTTTACCGTGCCCAATGGGGGAAATAGCCGAGCAGGCGGTGATCACTACCCTGCGTTCCATTTTTATCAGCCTCCTGTCGCCTTTTCGCGCCTGGCAGCCATCTTCTCAATATAGTCGATGATCTGTCTCATTGTCCGTATATCCATCGCCTGCTTTTTCTCCTCCTGCGTCAGCTCGGAGCCGAGAAATTTTTCTATCTCCAGAAGCAGGTCGATCGCATCGATACTGTCAAACCCGTAAGCCTCTCTCATGTTGGCGTCTAGTTCCGGGTTTTCAATTTCAAAATCCCGCAAAAATATTTTGCGAAGTTCATTTTCAATATCCTGACGTGTCATGAGGCCCGCATAACTCCTTCTCACAATTTTCGTTAATACTATCAAATAAGCGGCGTCAAAGCACACACAACGGGAAACGCCGCGGAAGGTAGCATAAATCAGCGCCTGCGTCCAGCATTAGAGGGCCTGCCGGAAGAGCTCGGTAAACCGCGGGACACCTGCTATTTCGGCCGCCACCTGGAAGGATCCCAAAATGCAGCCCAAAAGGCCCGGCGCTACCTTGTTCTGCCCCGCGGAAAACAGCCCTTTCACCGACAGCCTGCCGACAGAGACAATTTTCAACAACTGATCGGCGGAGCGCATCACCCCGTAGCAAGATCCCCACGGGCAGTTCACATAATCCCTGACGGTCAGCGGCGTAAACACATCCAGAACTCGAAGATTTTTTAGCGGGCCGAATACATCGGCGGCCCGCTCGGTGATTTCACGGGCGACAAGCCTCTTTTTTTCTTCGTAGGCCACCCCGCGCCGCCCGCTTGTCGTTTCTTCCCATCCGTCCCACTGGCTGTATTCCGAGCGGGTAATGGCCGAAAACAGATTGGCGTCTTTGTCGCCCGGCCTGATCTGATAAAAAAAACCGTCTGTGATCAGGCCATGCCGATCCTGATGCAGGCGGTAGATGTTGTGCTCCAGCGCAGGATGATGCCCGGCGCCGACAGCCGCATGCACCACAATGACACTTTCCGTATCACGAAGCGACATAATACGTTCGCGCTCCGTCTGACGCAAATCGTTTTGGGCAAGCAAACCGGCGATAACTCTCGGATGGATCGCCGCCACAACGGTACCGGCAGTGAGCTTCTCACCGTCCTCCAGGAGAACACCCGCCACCCGGCGGTTTTCTACTTCAATTTTTCGTACACCTGAACCCAAAATCAGTCTGCCGCCCAGTGCCGTGAAACGTGCGGTCAAAGCGTCGGCCAAAGTGGCGCCTCCGTCTTTAGGCCGCCAGGACGACAACAGGTAACCGGCCAAAACCATATGGTGGAAAATGACCGGACACCGGGTCAGCCCGACGCCGATGAGCTGGCAGGGAACGGCCAGGATCGCACGCAGGCGTGGGGAGGCGTCGATCTCATCGAGCAGCTCTCCCATCGGACGGAACTGATCTATATTCCGAAAGGGATCTCCCTGATTTAAAATGAAAGAAGGATCCTTGATGGCCCGGGCGGTCTTCCGGATATTTTTCATGAGCAAATCGAGTGCCGCCTGGTCGCCGGGACAGGCCTGCCTCAGGTTTGCCTCGTAGGCGTCAAGACCGGCGGGCAAATCAAAAGTAAAATCGTCAAAGATATACCGGTCGATAACGCCGGCCTGACCCATCTTCAAAAACAGATCATTTGCGGAAATGCCCAAAGCATGAAACATTTTCCCCAGCGGCTCATCAGCGCCGAGCGCCCCCACGTAATGCACACCCACCGGGCAGTCAATCCCGTGGCGCACATAAGAGCGCATCAGGCCGCCCGACACGCGGTTTTTCTCCACAACAGTTACACGATACCCCAAAAGCAACAGGAGAATGCCGGCCGAAAGCCCCCCGGCACCCGCGCCAATGACCAATATATTGTCGTCTGCCGGACGTTTCTTCATTTATCGCCACCTTTATTACTGTCGGGCGCAAAAAGTTCGTCACCGGACGTCTGGGTTTCAATCAGGCTCATTTTCAGCCGGTAGCGGAAAATCCCCGGTACGGACACTTCAATTGCTTCGTAACTGTTTGACGCTCCGTCCACAAGCGTGACACTGCGACTGAGCGAACCAGTTTTTGTGTAACGTTTAAACTCAATGCCGCCGTCTTCGGCGTGCACCACGTCGAGCCATCCGTCTTCGTCCGGGTAGCGGCACACTTGTCTGCCGTCCGCCAGCGTTCCCTTTTGAACATCTGTTGACCGGGGTGCCAGAAAAATCATCTCAATATCGTCAAGCATGTTACGGGCAAAATTCGGCGAATCCAAAGGCGGCAGGGCGCGGCTTATCTCCATCCCCGCAGGAGTGGAGCTCACCTCCAGAACCGCCATCCCCTCGGCGGACATCAGAGCACACGATACGCTGCGCGAGACCGGGTCAACAAGCGTCACTCCGATGAGTGCCGTCTGTGCTTCAGAGCTGCGATAGACCTCAATGGCATGGATAAAACGGCTTTTGGTCTGAGGGTAGGGGCAGGGGCAGTAAATCGACTGTTTAGGTTGCCGAAGTTGAATTTCATGTCCGGTCTGGCATGACACCGAAAGAAAGGCGGCAAGTAACCAAATCAGCCTCTTCATGGTACTTCCTGAAACAGGGAGGGGTTGATTTGCCCGTTGATGACCACATTGGAAAAATTGATGCGTGTCTCTGTGGAGGAGTTTTCCACGATTCTCACGGTTTTGATGGAAGGCTCTTTTCTGGAAAGGGTAATCTCGATTTTTTCCATCATGCCGGCTATGTTTTTCTCTGCTGGCGTCATTGTCACCACCGTGTCCGCCCCTTCTTTAATGGAAGCAACAAAAGACGGATTGGCCTCAAATTCACCTTTCATCCAGGCGGCCACTTCCCCCAGGACCAGCCCCATGACCTGCGCACCACCAGCCGTATCTTCGACAATCTTTCCTCCGGAAAAGAAGTAACGCCTGGTGTTTCCTTGGCTGGAAAGGACGATGCTTTTAAGAGGCTTGTTGTATTGCCAGCGGATGGAGTCCGGCGCGGCAAAGTAAAACCTGCCTTCTGAAACAAGCGGCCGGGAAAGTATCTTCATGTGCTTGTGCTGAACAAAATCGGCGGATATCGTGCGGATGCGCGCCGCATCGCGCCTGAGCGCGTCAAAATCGTCCGCCGGCGCGCCGGCCGGCCACATTAGACCAATGACTGCACAAAAAAATAATATCTTTATTGCGGAAGCGCAGCGTCTCATCAGGCCATCCCGCCGTTTATGGAAATCACCTCGCCCGTGATGAAAGAGGCGTCCTCGGAGCATAAAAACCGGATCGTTCGGGCGACTTCTTCGGGCTTGCCCAAACGCGCCATCGGAATCATGGCCTTAATCGTGTTCGCGTCCATCGGCATGGAGCTGAGCATGTCGGTTGCAATGGGGCCTGGCGCCACCGCATTCACGCGGATACCGAAACGCGCCACCTCCCTGGCCAGAGACTTGGTGGCGGCAATCAGACCGGCTTTGGCCGCCGCATAATTGGACTGGCCGTGATTGGGGGCCATGGCCGAAATGGAGGAAACAGATACGATCGCTCCGCGTTTTTTACGCACCATTTCCCGTAAAACAGGCTTGGTGACGTTAAAAAATCCGTTCAGTGTAGTGTCAATGACCCTGCGCCACTCGTCATCTCCCATCATTATGAAAAGACCGTCCGCCGTAACACCGGCATTATTCACCAGCACGTCTATCCTTTTTAGCTCCTCAAGAATGGCGCCCAGAGCTTCTTTGACCTGCTGAGCGTCGGCGACATCGAATTTACTTATCAGACCGGATCCGCCTGCGGCCTGAACCTCGGCCAGGGTTTGGGCGGCTGCCTGCTCGTTGGAATTAAAGTTAATGATGACATGGCAACCGGCCCTCGCCAGCTCCACGGCCGTTGCACGTCCAATGCCCCTGCTGGCACCTGTGACCAGAGCAATTCTTTTCTCACTCATGTTTTGTTATGATCTCCTTTGTTCATTTGATGCAATATCATCATTCAGACGCAGAGCCTGAATAACCGCCCTGGCCAGAACATCTTCCCCGGCTTTCACAACCCCTTCCACCACGGCGTAGTCATCCATTACATCCAGGCTTTTAACAGTGACCACAATCCTGGTTCCCACCGGTATATTATCGGGCTTAAACTCTGCGGACTTGATGCCGACCAGCCAGCCTTTAATCCCTTCTTTTCCCTCTTTACGCATTTTATTGCCCTCGACAATGGCCGCCGTCTGCGCGATCGCCTCGATAAACACGTAAGGTTTAACTGCATGACCATCGCATGTCGGCCAGCTCTTATCAACCACTGCGGCGGTAATGCCACAGTCGTCTTTAAGGTCAATGATCTCCGTGATTATTTTTATCGGTTCGCGGTGCGGAATAAGCGATTCGATATAAGTCATTTTAAAGTCTTTCCATTTTTTATGTTCAATAATGGGAAAACAGCCAATAAGTCAACTAAAAACATTCCGGCAAATACGCTCCTGGTGCGGCGGCATGTGTAGTCGGAACCCATGATTGCCGCCGGCACAGTAATGTAAAACCGGCATTGCTTTTTTTATTTCTTTCCTATAAAAGTGTGAAAAATTACTTATGAACTCAATGATGACGCAGATAAAAGAAAAAGACATTTTTGCCACGGCCTTTAAAAATATTTTTGTCCCGTCAAAAACGCTTCTGAGAAAAGAATTTACTCATGCCGGGTTTACCTACGGTGAAATCTTCGAGCTGGCAGCCGGTTTAAAAAAAAGCGTGACGAGAAGAGGTACCGGAAAGCTTGTCTGTCTGTGCACGGAAAACAAGGCGGTCATCACAGCTTCCGTTTTAGCCTCTCTGGCCGGCTCCTTTACACTGATTCTGCCTTATTCCTTTTCCACTCAGGCGCTGGTGGAGCTCTATGAGACGGAAAGATTCGACGCCGTCATCACCGACAGCCCGGATGAGGCATACAGCATGGACGTCATCATCCCCACGACAGGAAATCCCGGCGAGCTGAAGCCGGACAATTTGCGCCATCCGGATGAGCCTTTCCTGAAACTATTTACGGGAGGGTCAACCGGCAAGCCCAAGGTCTGGTCAAAATCGCCGCGCAATCTGCTGGGCGAGGCTTTTTATCTCCGCAATAAATTCCGCCTGAACCCCAAAGATCTGTTCATTTCTACCGTGCCGCCCTACCACATCTACGGCCTTTTATTTTCCATTCTCCTGCCCCTGGTCTCGCACGCCCGCGTGCTGCCGGACATATACACGTTCCCGCAGGAAATTATCACCGCAATCAACCGTCACAAGGCAACAGTGCTGGTCAGTGTTCCTGTACATTACCGTGCTTTAAAAGTCGATAATCTCACCGCCCCGTCGCTCAAAGCCGTCTTCTCCTCTTCCGGAGTTCTCTCCCGCGCCGACGCTGCCTACTTCCTCAAAAAGACCGGGCTGGGCATTCACGAAATATACGGTTCAACGGAAACGGGAGGCATCGCCTTTCGGAATGCCTCGGAAAATACGGAAAGCTGGCAGCCAGCCGATGTCGTTTCCTGGAAGTTATCGGGGAAGCGTCTGGCCGTACGCTCTGATTTCGTGTCAAGCGAAATGGAAACAGATGTCCAGGGCTACTCGGTGACGGGCGATGAGGTGCAGCCGGAAAAAAACGGCCGTTTCCTTCTGCTGGGCCGTGCCGACGGTATCGTCAAGGTAGCCGGTAAGCGCGTTGATCTTCTGGAAGTCCAGAACAAAATCCAGACACTGCCCTCCGTACGAGACGTTGTGGTCATCGCCTTGCCCGCCGAAAAAGGGCGCGAAAACGTGATTGCTGCTCTGGTAGCCTGCGATTTGACGGAAATTCAGCTCAGAAAACTCATCCTGGAAAAGCTCGAGCCGTACGCCATGCCCCGCCGGATAAAAATTGTGCCTGCCGTGAACCGGACGGCTACCGGGAAAATCGACTTCCGCCGTATCGAACAAATTCTTCTCAGCGAATAAACCGGACACTCCGGCACGGTTAACCCATCTTCCGCAGTTCAAAAATGACAAAGCAATGATTACAGGCAGTTGCGATTAGAATCAGGCTGTTTTCTGCACTACATTTTCGATTATTTTCGGTTTGTTGGGCAACAACAACTTCATCC
>Ga0116185_1000878_pt1 | contig 32276 bp, 24 predicted proteins | sample AD_JPNNA7_MetaG_FD_89754 | JGI IMG/M metagenome (GOLD analysis project Ga0116185, IMG submission 89754) | Active sludge microbial communities of municipal wastewater-treating anaerobic digesters from Japan - AD_JPNNA7_MetaG | ecosystem: Engineered > Bioreactor > Anaerobic > Digestate | place...
ATGACGACGGCGCGCGCTATGGCCACGCGCTGCTGCTCGCCCCCCGAGAGCTGGCTCGGGTAATGATCCATCCTGTCCTCGAGGTTCACCATACGAAGCGCTGTCCGGACATGCTCCTTCCGCTCGCCCGCCGAGAGGTTCGTGAGATTGAGCGGCAGCTCGACATTTTCAAAGGCCGTGAGCACCGGTATGAGGTTGTAGAACTGGAAGATGAAGCCGACATTGCCGGCACGCCATCTCGCGAGCTCGGTCTCCGACAGGGTGGTTATATCCTCGCCTTCCACGATGATCGAGCCGCTGTCCACACTGTCGATCCCGGCAATCAGGTTGAGGAGCGTGCTCTTGCCCGAACCCGACGGACCCATGATCGCGAGGAACTCACCGCGTGCGATATCGAAGGTTATGTCCGTGAGCACTGGCACGATGAGGTCTCCCCGGTGATAAGACTTGGAAACATGCCTGACTTCTACTATGCTCGAGTTATCTTCCATGCTCACTTCTCGAGGATCGTGACCTTTGACCCGTCCTTGAGCCCCTTCGGAGGATTCGTGACGACCGTGTCCCCCGGCTTGACTCCCTGCAGCACCGTCACCATAGAGCCGAGCTCTTCACCTGTCCTCACGGGAGTCCGAATCGCCTTCCCGCCCCGAACGAGGAAAACGTATTTTTCCCTATCCCCGCTCACCACCGCCGACTTGCTCACCATGACCCGGGGCCGCTGCTCTCCGGGCTTCAGATCTCTGGAGAGAAAGCCCACCTTCGCGCTCATCTCGGGAAGGATACGCGGATCTTTATCCACGAACCGTACCTTGACGAGCACGGTTGCCTTCGTGCGGTCCACCGTGGGAACGATCGTATCCACGACCCCGCGGAAATGCACGCCCGGCAGGGCATCGAGAGTGATATCGCACGGCTCTCCGGGCGATACCAGACTCAAATTCGACTCCGAGACATCCGCCTCGACCTCCAGGGACGAAAGGTCGGCAATGGTGACCACCGAGGCCTTTGCGTTCGCTGCCGAGCCGAGCGGGGTTATGATATCGCCGACATCCGCATTCTTGGTGAGCACTACCGCATCGAAAGGTGCCCTGATCTCGGTGTAGGAAAGGGAGACCTCCGAGCCCTGAAGGGCTGCCCGGTTTGACTCCACCGCCGCTTGCGCCGCGTCGAGGGAGGCCTTCGAAGCGAGATACCTCGATTGTGCGGCATCGTATTCGGACCTCGATACGGCGCCGGATTTGACGAGCTTGCTCATGCGCTCGTAGTTGAGGGATGCATCTTCGAGATTTGCCTTTGCCTCCTGAACCCGTGCCTGGGCGAGCGAGAGGTTCGACCTGTTCTGATCCACGGCTGCCTTCACGTCTCTGTCCTCGAGCCTGGCCATGACCTGGCCCTCCTTCACGACGCTGCCTTCCCGGACCATGATCGAGACGATCTGGCCGGTTATCTTCGTTGCGACATCGGCCTTCCGCTGTGCCACGACATACCCGCTCGCGCTGAGCCTCGTAATGAGCTGAGAGGGATACACCTCGCTCACGGTTGCGACCATGACGGCCGTGCCCCGTGAGAGGAAGGCCCAGAGAACGAGAAGAACGATGAGGACACTGAGTCCTATGAGAACGGCGGGTGTCTTGAGTCTTCGTCTCCGCCTTGCCTGCTTCTGTTTTTCTTCCCTTTCGATGGCAATTTTTCCAATGTCATCATCTTTCATTCATTGCTCTCCGTGAGAATAATAATATCAGTACTGTATATAAAATTCATTACTCTTCCCACGAAAAGTTGATGCGATGTGGCCTGCGCCCTGAATAAATAGCGAGGAAGGGGGTACAGCTTTTCCCGGCGGGCGGCTGCTTCCTGTCGGGATGATATCGATCCTCCACTTCGAGGGAGAGAGGCACAGGCAGGGGGACGGCGCTTTTTTACGTGCAGCTGTCCTTATGCACGTCCTTAACTGCCCGTCCCTATGGGTCTATCATATCGATGGAAGCAGCGTCCCACTTGATGGCCGTGGGCGTGGAGCAGGCAACGGAGGGCCCTTGATTCCGATGATGCCGCACATGCCGGTCCTTCGCTAGAAAAGGAAGATCGGAAAGGAGTCCGGGTTCTTACCAAAGCAGGTGACATCGTCGATCTTCTCGATCTTGTCTCCCTTGAGCAATGCGTAGAGCGACCTCTCCACACCGATCCCGCCTCCCATGGTATCCGGGAAATAAGGCTTGTCGCCCCCGTCCATCATGGCCACGGCTGTCAGGAAGGGGCCGTATCCCTCCAGGATGGAGATATTCTCGAGGGTACCGTTTGAAAACACCGGCGCCTCGGGGATGATCCTGTTGTCGATGAGCCGCTGGACGATAGGCTCGTAGAGCCATTCGCGGATGGCTCCGGAGAGGATCTCGAGGGCGGGGGTGAATTTGTTCGTGTCCCTGAGCAGGGATTTCGCACAGATGTCGTAGTTGTAGATCATGTCCGAGGTGAATGATCTCAGCGGGATCCTGGTGCCGTCCGGAAGGAGATAGGGATAAATGAGATCGTAGTTCTCCCTCATGAGGCCGGTCACCCAGAAGAACTGTCCGGGGATGTCGTTTCCCGCCTTGGCATCGATGTCCACTCTCCCGTATTTCTTCAGCGCCTCCGTATGCTTGATGCGCGGGAAGGGCTGCTTCGGAACCTCTATGGCCACGCCGAGATATTTCAGATCGTCTTCATTGTTTTCCAGAATTTGCGTTACGGCCGCTATCACCATGCGCTCGAAGAAATCGATCACCTTCTCGAAATCCTCTTTCAGGACCTTCTTGACCTTGTCGGGCGAGTTCTTGTACTCGTCGATGCCGATGCCCCGGTTGCGTCTCAGTTCGATATCGATCTGGGAAAAGTCGATCAGGTACTTGCCCCGCTGTTTCCGCTGCGGGCTCTCTATCTCGAGCCTGATGTTCGGTGAGTCAACGAATATTCCCTTGATCCTGGGGTTGAAGCACGCGAGGAATTTCGAATAGATCATGGAATGGGTTGAAACGTAAGGCATGCCCTTGTAGTGGATCGTGGGGACGTGCTCGACGTCATGGGCAAGAGGGTCGGTGACCGGGCTCATCTGGACGCGCTCGATATTTATCAGCCCTTCCTTGGCAAGGTAATTGTGGATGGCAACGACGAACGACGTACGGACGTTCATTGCCGAAAAGAGGGTCTCGTTCACCCACTTCTCAACGTAATTCTTCTTAATGAACTCCTCAAAGCTGCTTCCTGACTGAATGAGCGATGCCTGAAAATGAAAAAGGTCCTCGCCGATAAAAGCCATACTACCCTCCTTGGACCGGATGTTGTGCAACAGGTTCCAGCGGGCCCTTCCTGATCACGGCTGCAGGCAATGTCTTGATCATTCCGGCCACCGCAATGCCTGTCGTCCCTTGCTCTAGAGCAACCTCCGTGCCAAGTGCTTACAAGTCTGTTCCTCGTGTCCACGGAGATGGAGGAAAGGATATTTCGGACCTTCAGGATGCTCATGTGTACCATTCATGAATCGGCGCCAGGAGATTCCCCCTTGTCTGTGGCGAGATGAAGGAAGCACTGCTGCATGCGTGAATCCATACCCGGAATTCAAAGAGAGAATTTCATGAAGCTATATCTGTCTTGAACAATTTTGGCCGATTTGCTCATACCAGAGCAATTTTGTCCAGTAACCCCGCCTGCCTCTTCGAACCAGGAAAGGACTTTAGAATTTGTACTTGTCGAAATTTTCCGGTACGGGCGTAGGGTAATCTCCGGTGAAGCATGCGGTACAGTAGCGGGAGCCGTCATCGACGGTCTGCAGCATGGCATCGACGGACAGATAGGCCAGGGAATCCGCCTGAATGAAGCTCGCTATATCCGATACGGTCTGAGTACCTGCGATAAGCTCAGCCTTATTGGAGATGTCGATGCCGTAGTAGCACGGGAAGGAGATCGGGGGCGAGCTGATCCTGACGTGCACCTCCCTGGCTCCGCGCGACCTGAGCAGGCTGACGATCTGGCGCATGGTGGTTCCGCGGACAATGGAGTCGTCCACGAGGACGATGCGTTTCCCGACGATGACCCCGCTCACCGGGTTGAGCTTGACCCTTACGTCGAGCTTTCGCTTGTCCTGGTGAGGCGCAATGAAGGTGCGGCCCACGTAGTGATTGCGGATGAGGCCGATCTCGTAGCGCATGCCCGATGCCTGGGAATATCCGAGCGCCGCCGTATTTCCCGAGTCGGGGACCGAGATGACGATATCCGCATCGGCGCTCGATTCGCGGGCAAGCTGCTTGCCGAGCCTCCTGCGAACCTTGTCGACCTTTTCTCCGAAGACCAGGCTATCCGGCCGCGAGAAGTAGATGTGCTCGAAGATGCATTGGCTGAGCCTCGGAGCCGGGGCTAGCATATACGACGAAATTCCTTTGGAATCGATGACCAGTATCTCGCCGGGCTCCACGGACCTGATGTACTGCGCCCCGATGATGTCGAAGGCACAGGTTTCGGATGCCACGACGTATGCACCGTCCGATATGCCGAGTGAAAGGGGCCGGAAGCCGAACGGATCGCGGGCGGCAACAAGCCTGTCCGGGGTGAGGAGCACGAAGCAGTATGAGCCGACAATCTGACTCAATGCATCGATGAACGTATCGAGAAATGTCTTTTTCTTCGAATGTGCCATGAGATGCACGATGACCTCGCTGTCCGAAGTCGTCTGGAAGATGGCCCCCCTCTGCTGCAGTTCGCTCCTGAGCTCTCTCGCGTTCGTTATGGTCCCGTTGTGGGCCAGAGCCACCCTGCCCCCCTTGTACTCGATGGAGATAGGCTGGGCATTCGTGATGTCGCCGGAGCCCTTTGTCGAGTATCGATTATGACCGATGGCAGCCATGCCGCGCAGCGGGGGCATGGCATCGGCATCGAAGAAGACCGACCAGACGAGGCCGAGCCCCTTCCTCAGATTGATGTCCTTGCCGCTCGACGACGCTATGCCGGCACTCTCCTGTCCCCGATGCTGTAGTGCATACAGGCCCAGGTAGGTCTTCTCAGCTGCTTCGCTGTCTCCGTATATTCCGAATACCCCGCACTCTTCATGCCAGTGATCGTCATGCAGTTCCATCATCTCTATCGCCTCACGCCCTTGTGAATGAATTTTTTTAAGACCCGTTTCTCGCAATGCGGATTTGATCCAAAAAGGGAATTCCTGCGGCAAAACTCTCTCATCGGCAGGAATACCCTTTATTCTGATGAATTGCAAACATGATACCAGGCAGAGGGGATACTCTATTTCTTTTTAATTTCATATTGTTACTACTTCACTCGCTGAGATCTGATATAACATAAGACGATTCGAACGGCTCAAGGGATTCAGGATCGAACAATTTTGTTGCGGCACGAAGGGGCCTCTATGCACGCACTCCGCCGCCGGCAAGAACGATGCCTTCTCTTTCGAGCGACCGCAGTATATCGAGGCAGATCCGCTGGACCCATTCTTCATAGTCCCAGGCATTCGATGAATGATACCATGCGATGATCGTGATATTTATGTTCTTTTCATTGAAGCCGCTGATATAGACCCTCGGCGGGCAATCCGGATTCATTCCTTCGTGGTCTTGCAGGATGTCCCTGATGATGTTCACTGCGCGCTCGGCCTTGTCAGGGGGTGTGCCGGCGGGTATTGCAAGATTGGTGAGCCACCTCGTATAAGGACGCCTGCCGATATTTTCCACCATGGTATTGATGACCTTCTCATTGGGGATCGTCACCTGGCTCCCCGTGAGCGTTCTGATGCGGGTGCTCCTGAACCCCACCTCCTCGACGGTCCCGTCATTCCCGTCGATCACGATCCTGTCACCTACCGTGAAAGGCCTGTCGAAGAGAATCGTGAGCGAGCCGAGAAAGTTGCCGATGGAATCCTTTGCCGCGAACGCAACCGCGATGCCGCCTATTCCCAGGGACGCAAGAAGAGGACCGAAATCGAGGCCGGTGATGTTTTTCACAATGATCGCCGTGCCTATGATGATGACGAAAACCCTTACGGTCCTGCCCAGCAGCGGCACGATGGTGTCGTCGAGGTGGCTCTGCGTTTTGGTGATCTTCCTCCTGAGGGAGGCCTCCATTACGTTCACCAGCCGGTAGACGAACCATATGATCGATATATAACCGGCGAAATCGGCAGCCTTGCCCGCCACGACGTAGGCGAGCGACAGCCCCTTCACATCCTTCAGCTCCATGAGGACCGGGGTGAATGCGAGGAAGGTCCCGTATACCAGGATAAACAGGGAGAGAGGCGTGCTCAGAGCATCCCAGAACGTTACGATCTCAGTGAAGCGTTGCCTTCCGGCAAGCAGGCTCCGAATCTTCTGGTCGATGAAGTATCGAATGATCCGGTTGACGACCAGGACGACGATCAGGAGGACAAAGCAGGTTATGAGCCTCAAGTACGTGACTGAGAGGATGGTATTGGTGCGTACCCAGTCGCCGAAAAGTCCGCTCACGGTTCTCTCGAAAAAATCGATGTTTTCGGAAATCCTCTGTCCGGCTATCGTAGCGCCCTTCAGGGCTGCAGACTCGGCAGGCTCGGTACTGAGGATACCGTCCGTACCCTTGATCGGCGGGACGATCGGTAAATTTGCACCGGAGGCGACAGGGGCAGCAAAGCCTGATATCGTGAAGACGAGCCAAAGGATCACGAGCACGGCCATGAACCTTCCCGAAACCCGGGTCCTTGCCTTCAGGCACATGAAATCTCCTCCTGAATGATTGCCATTCTTTCCTCGAAGGCATGTTTTGTCACAAACGCTCGTGCATATCAAGACCAAGTAGGAGGTGCCGGCGCTTGATTTTTTATCGCCTGCAAATGATTAAAATTCCATGGACCGCTTGTTGGACAGACGCCTTCTCCTTGCCATATGGGCTGCGATATTCCTCATAAAATTCGCCATCGGAGTCGCCCATCTTGCAGCCGTGAGAAAGAGAATAGAACGGGTGAGACTCGATCTGTCCCCCGACATATACCAGGCAACGAATCCCGAAACACGCAAGGCCCTCGACAAATTCGCCCTGAGCGTCAACGAGACGTTCGATTCCTACCAGAGGAAAACCCAGAGGGAGCACCTCATCGGAGCAGGAGTATATCTCATTGCGGCCCTGACATCCCTGCTTTCCTTCATGGCCGTGCTCCGGGGAATCATCTGGGGAAAGGGCATACCCGTCCCCCTGGCAAAATCGATCGAAATATGAGGGCAGGCCGGTATCGGGATTAGACGGATTGTGTTATCTCCTTGATGAGGATCATGATTCCCCTCCTGATCATCATGATGCCGATGGAAGCCATAAGGAGGTTGGCGATCTTCGAAAGGATGGTGGCGCCTGCAGACCCGAGGATACGATTGAGCTGGGCCGAGAAAAAGAACAGGAGGCCGGCGATCAGGATATTGAGTACGAGTGCTGCCGCGGTCGTAAACGCACCGTAGGTGTCGACAAGCAGGAGAGACGTCGCAAGAACGGCAGGTCCGGTGATCAGAGGCACACCCAAGGGTACGGCCCCCAAACCCCCCTCCAGCATCATCTTATGAAGCTTTTCGGAAGAGAGCACATTCGTGATGGCAATGATGAAAATGATGATCCCGCCTGCCACCATGAAGTCCGACATGTCGATACCCAGAAGCCTCATCAGCTCCCTGCCCCCGAAGAGAAAGGTCAGGGCGACGACCGTTGCGGTGATCACGGATTCGATGATGATCTTGAAAAATTCCTTCCAATGCATCCCATGGGTGCACGCAAGAAAGAGGGGCACGGACCCTATCGCATCCACGGCCACGAACAGCGGTACAAAGCACATCCAGAAACGCATCATTCTTCAGTTCTCCTCATCATGTTTTATAATAGAGAGTATCAGAGAATTTTCTCTCATCCCTCAAATTCGGGAGTTGTGAATCATGGTCCGCGGATTACTATTGTTCTATCGATCTGTTGCGGTCTTGCGTCAGTCCCAGGACAGGAGGAAAATCTTCCGTGTGGTCAAAATGGGTCCCATGGAAATTCATGGTGAGCCGGCTTGCCAAATCGGGCGGATTCATCGACCCGGTGAAGATCCTCTTCAGGTTCGAGGCATTCGCCCAGCCCATAGACATCCAGAAACCGATCGAAATGCTCAGGTCGGGGCTGGTATTCCATGCACGGGGGTTTCTCAACACCAGCGCGATCCAGCACAACCTCGACTGGATCTGGCCGTACTGGGTCGAACGGCAATATGACCCCCTCGACATATCCTTTATTCCCAGATCCTTCCTCATTACGCACATAAACATCACCCACCGCAACTGGACTGCCGTCGGGCTGCCTGATTGCGACACGTACAGCATCGTCGACCCGAGGGGCCTGCTCACCCCTTTCTGGGACAGCTGGTCTCTCGATGCATGGATCGTCAGAAAGGACGGGCAGAGCCTCTACCCTTCTCAGATGCAGACTTCCGAGCAGGAGCTCGACATCCGAAACGGGCTTGCCGTCACGACTCGCAGCAGGCTCTCGGGCATAGACCTCACCACTCGCATAGAGGCTCTCGTGATCGACGGGGTTCCTGCATGCATTATGGACATCAGTGCAAGGAGCCTCAAAGAGGCATGGCTCGTGGTGTCGGTGAGACCGTACAATCCCGAAGGAGTGAGCTTCATCAACACCATCTCCGTGGGAGAGAGCCCCTCCCGGCTGATAATCGACCGGCGCCATGAGATATCTTTCGACCCGGACCCGTCTCACTACCGGCTTTCATATTACCGGCACGGAGACGTGAGCACGCACCTTTTCGAAGACCAGAAGGAAACATCCGTAAGCTGCAGGGTTGGAATGGCCACGGCTGCAGCGCTCTACCAGATCGGCCCCTCATCGGTAAAAAACGTGCGCGTCATGATCCCTTTCAGGGAGCACAATGCAGGGTCTCCTCTCTGCAAGCCGTCGGGATCCTGGGAGGATGCACTGGAAGCGCACGTGCCCGCACTCCTTCCCGAGAAGAAGTTCCAGGACCTTTTCGATGGGACGATGCGAACCCTGATCCTTCTCTGCCCTGAGGGCACCGTATATCCCGGTCCGTACACCTACAAGAGATTCTGGTTCCGGGACGCCGCCTTTATTCTCCATGCCCTTTTATGCATCGGGCTCTTCGACCGTGTGGAAAAGGTGCTCGATACCTATCCGAAACGGCAGCTGCCCAACGGGTTCTTTCTCTCACAGGAGGGAGAATGGGATTCGAACGGTGAGGCGCTCTGGATCATGAAGCGTTTCTGCGAGCTCTCGGGGAGACTGCCGAAGAAATCGTGGCACAGATCCATAATCAGGGGTGCGAGCTGGATCATCGACAAGAGGCAGAGAAGAGGGCACAATGCCGCGGAGCCGGACGAGCTCCATGCCGGTTTGCTGCCTCCCGGGTTCAGCGCTGAGCACCTCGGCCCGAAGGATTATTATTACTGGGATGACTTCTGGGGAGTGGCGGGGCTCCGGGATGCAGCGGACCTCCTCGACGCCTATGAGGAATACCGGAGGGCAGACCGGGCCAGGGCAGAGGCGGATATGTTCCTGAAGGCCATCGAGAGAAGCCTTGCCATGGTCGAAGAGCGGCAGGGAAGGCCCGGCATGCCTGCCTCGCCATACCGCAGGCTTGATTCGGGCGCCGTGGGCTCTCTCGTTTCGGGTTATCCCCTCCAGATCTTTCCGCCTCGAGACGAGCGGCTCATGGACACTGCAAACTTTCTTCTGGATAACTGTCTCGTCAATGACGGCTTTTTCCTCGACATCATCCATTCGGGCATCAACCCGTACCTGAGCCTGCATATCGCCCAGACTCTCATGAGGGCGGGCAACATGAATTCGCTGCACCTGTTCCGGACAGTAGCGGATCTTGCATCGCCGACAGGCCAATGGCCCGAGGCCATTCATCCCGGAACGCTCGGCGGATGCATGGGAGACGGCAATCATGCCTGGGCGGCTGCAGAATGGGTCCTCATGGTGCGCAACAGCTTTGTCCGGGAGGAAGGTAACAAGCTCATCCTGGGCTCGGGTATCTTCCCCTCGTGGTACAGGAAAAGGGAACCCATCTCCTTCGGCCCTGCTCCGACCCCTTTCGGTGAGATCACCGTAAGGATCACCCCTCAAAACCAAGGGCTCGAGGTCGCCTGGGATGGATCATGGCGCAAATCCCCTCCCGCAATCGAGGTATCCATTCCGGGGTTCGACTCCGTGCTCATGGGCACCGATGAGAGATCGACAATGCTCACCTGGCGGGGGGAATGATGAATATCCTCATGTTCACCAACACCTATCTTCCCCATGTGGGCGGCGTTGCCTGCAGCATCCACAGGTTCGCCCAAGAGCTGAAGAAGCGGGGTAACTCCGTCAGGGTCGTCGCTCCTTATTTCACATGCATGCCGTCGGCAGAGGCCGATGTCATCAGGGTACCTGCAATCAGGAATTTCAACGGTTCCGGGTTTTCCATCCCTCTGCCCGGGATGCGGAAGTCAGCCTGGGAAATCGACGGGTTTAGCCCGGATATCATCCATTCACACCATCCCTTTCTCCTGGGCAATACGGCCTTGAGATATGCAGCCCTTTACCAGGTGCCCATCGTCTTTACCCACCATACCCTCTACGAGCGTTATACCCATTACATCCCCGGCGACTCTCTGCTCATGCGGAGGTTTGTGGTCAACCTCACGACCTCTTACTGCAACCTCTGCGATGCCGTGGTGGCGCCCAGCACGTCAGTGGCTTCAATGCTGCATCACCGTGGTGTGCGCTCGCCCGTAACCGTGATCCCGACGGGCATCGACCCGAAGATTTTTTCACGAAAAAACCGGACGGCTTTCCGGAAGACGGTAGGAATTCCTGACAATGCCTTCGTCATCGGACATGTCGGGCGGCTTGCCTTCGAGAAGAACCTCGAATTTCTCACCCTGGCGCTTTCTCACTATCTTCAGGCCAACCCCGACGACCATGTTCTCATCGCAGGCGTGGGCCCCCTTGAGGATTATATGAGGAAAATATTCCTCCGCCACGGCATCATGAAGCGGCTTCACATGATCGGCATCCTGGGCGAGGAAGAGCTCCCGGCAGCATACAGCGCCATGGATGTATTTGCCTTCACGTCCCAGAGCGAGACGCAGGGGCTTGTGCTGGCGGAAGCCATGGCATGCGGTGTTCCGGTCGTGGCCCTCGATGGACCGGGTGTCAGAGATGTCGTGAGAGACGGGATAAACAGCAGGCTGATCATGAAAACCGATATCGGCGAATTCATGAGCGGCCTCCTATGGGTGAAATCACTCGGCCTCCGAGGTCCTGGGCAGCTATCAGGAGCAGCGGAGGAGACTGCCTCACGATTCTCCATGGAAAAGAGCACGGATTCGATCCTTTCGCTCTATGAATCACTGATCGGGATGCGCGGAGCTTCCCGGCTCCGCTCCAATTCGAGCCTGAAGGCCGCCCGAATGCAGGGAAGGATCATGGAGAGCTCGCTCCTGGCATCGGTCCATTCTGTCGTCCCGATAGCGCGCGAGCTGTATTCATGCAGCAGCGACATCCCGACGGATACGGAGCTCCAGACACTGCTCGCCCACCATTCAGGCATCCGCGCACGGATAGCGGGCTACGCCATATCCCTCTACATCCGAATCCAGAAGATATCATGGAGAAAGCAGGAAGAGGGCATCGAAATAATACGGTATCACCTCAGACAGGGCGAGCCTGTCCTCCTCTCATTCTGGCACGGGAAATACCTGCCCATGTTTGCCCTCCTCGAGGGCCTTCACGGGTGCATATTTGCGAGCTGCTCATTCCGCGGAGAGGTTGTCGCGGAGGTCTGCAGACGATTCGGTTATGAGTGCATCCTGATCCCGGAGCATGCCAGGCAGAGGGCCGTCGAGATCATGGCAAAGGCCATTCTCCACTACCGGGCAGGCGCCGTTGCTGCTGACGGCCCACGGGGACCGAGGAGGGTATTCAAGCTGGGAGCGGTCCAGCTCTCGAGCGAGCTGGGGATGACCGTCATTCCCGCCTCGGTTGCCGTCCATCCGAAGATCGTAGCGCGAAGGAGGTGGGATCGCTACGAGGCCCCCCTTCCCTTCAGCCATGTCTTCCTCAAGGTGGGAAAGGCGACGACGGTCCCTGTCGGCTTGAGACCGGATGAGCTGAGCATCTGGTCGATGAGGCTGAAAAAGTCGCTCGATGATGTGGACAGTGAAGCTGAGCAATCCCTCAGGCACGCCCTTCGCGGCAATGAAGAACGGCTCGAGATACCTGTTCAGAGGGATTTGAAGATCGTATCGGGGGGTGATCATGGCAAAAAATTACTATGACGTCCTGGGAGTCCCGAAGAATGCCACGGCAAAGCAGATAAGAGATGCCTATCGGAGGCTTTCCAGGAAATGGCACCCCGATGTCAATCCCGGCAACAAGGAGGCGGAAGAGAAGTTCAAGGAGATAAGCAGCGCCTATGACGTGATCGGGAACGAGGAAAAGCGCAAGCTCTATGATGAATTCGGCGAAGAGGGATTGAGGCCCGGTTTCCAGCCCGAGGCCGCACGCGAGTACAAACGCTGGGAAGGCGCCCAGGCCGGCAGGCAGAGGACCGCTGAGGAGTTCGGCCGGTTTCACAGCTATGAAGACCTCTTCGGTGACATGTTCAACTTCGGCCGGGGAGGCTTTTCCCAAACCCATCCCTTCAAAGGCAGCGATATCGAATCCTCGATCACCATCGACCTCGTCTCGGCACTCAAGGGCATGGATACGGAGGTCTCTCTCAACAAGGCAAAAACCTGCCCCACGTGCAAAGGCACAGGCGTCAATCCGAATACCGGCCTCTCCACCTGCACGGTCTGCAGCGGGAGCGGGCGGATAAATATCTCCCGCGGGCCCATGCAGTTCACGAAGACCTGTCCTAGGTGCGGCGGGAGCGGCAAGATCGGGAAAGAGTGCCCGACCTGCTATGGCGAGGGAATTATCGAGGGCGTCGAGAGGATCAGGGTTACGATACCTGCCGGCGTCAAAGACGGCTACCGGCTCAGGCTGCCGGGCAAGGGAGAGCCCGGCAGCCCTGGCGGACAGCCGGGCGACCTCTATATCACCGTCCATGTCGCCGAACATCCTCTCCTGAACCGCGAGGGAGACAACCTGTCGATGGAGGTTCCCATCACCGTCCGCGAGGCCATGGCAGGGGGGACCATCACCGTCCCGACCATAGAAGGTCAGATACGGGTCAAGGTCCCGCCCAAGAGCCAGAGCGGCCAGAGGCTCAAGGTCCGGGGAAAGGGCGCCGTAAATCCAAAGACCGGACAGCGCGGAGACCTTTTCATCAAGCTCATTGTCAAGGTGCCCAGGACGGAAAACGAAGAGGCGCTCAAGGCGGTCGAAAAGCTCGAGTACCTCTACACCGAGAACGTGAGAGCCGGAATCAGACTGTAAGCCGCCCCTTTCCTGGGGATCGATACAACTCCATTCCTGCATTCACCCCGCTTCGGGCAAATGCCTTGCCAGAAATCCCTTTGCGGATTATATTGACAATACAATACTGCGTGTTCTTTGCATCTCCAAGCCTCCTTGAGGCGGCTTGACCGGGTAGTTTGATGTTTGAAGTCAAAGGAGAAAGGAGCGTGGATTTATGAGGCGTATAGTTGTCGGGGCGTTATCTGCCTTATTCGTGTTTTCTCTGTCTGGATGTGCGGAGCTCAAGCAGCTTCGGGTCGAGAACGCATACATGAAGGGCAGGATCGAGCAGCTCAAAAACGAAAACCAGTCGTGCCAGGATTCCCTGAAGGATTCTCAAGACGCGGTCAGGCAGAGAGACCTCGATATCAAATCCCTGCAGACTGCCGTGAAGGAGAAGGAAACCGAGCTGAAGGAAAAAGAGGTCAAGGTTCAGGAACAGAGCGATTCCTTCACCAAGATGCAGGAAGCCATGAAGGCAGAGCTGGCGTCCAAGCAGGTTGCCCTCAAAGAGCTCGAAGGAAAGCTCACCCTGACCATGGTCGAGTCGATCCTCTTCGATTCGGGGAAAGCCGATGTGAAAGAGGAGGGCATACTCACGCTCAAAAAGGTTGCCGACGTGCTCAAGAGCGCACAGGATCAGGATATCATCGTTGCCGGGCACACCGACAACGTGCAGATCCTGGGCAAGCTCGCCAAGGTATACCCGACCAACTGGGAGCTCTCTGCTGCCCGGGCGATCTCCGTGGTCAAGCTTCTCGTGGCTGACGGCATAGACCCAAAGATGCTCAGCGCATCCGGTTTCAGCGAGTACCAGCCCGTGGCCGACAACGAAACCCCGGAGGGCCGGGCAAAGAACAGGCGCATGGAAATCATCCTCATGCCGAAGCGCAAGTGATCCACGGCTGCATACAGGGCAGGGCCCTGCCTCGAAGGCTCCCGCCCTGTTTTCACTTGTTCTGATATTTCATCACTCGGCGGATCTCTTCAGACAGATCCTTGAGGATCTCATCGAACTGTCTCCTCATCTGGAACATATTTTCCCGCATCCTCAGGATCACTTCCACACCGTGGAGATTGATGCCCATGTCCTCCATGAGGATCTTTGCGATCCTGAGCCTTTCGACATCGCTTTCCGACAGGAGCTTTTCTTCCTTCTTCTCGTCGTATCTCACCGAGATGATCTCTTCCCTTTCCATCTTTGTGATGAAACGCTCGTCTATATGCAGAAGCTCGATGGTATCCCTGACTGTGCAGTATTCCATATCTTGACCCGTTCTCCGTTAAGCGACCGAGGAGCCTTTCAGGCTCTCCGGCAACCGGGCTGACGATGAGCGAATATGGCAGCGCCGGATGCTGATATAGGGGTCCTCATGAATGCACTCGCCCAGGCTTGCAGGCATTCTTGAGCAGTCTCTCAAGAGATAGAGGAACAGCCTGTCTTGAAGGTTGTCGCCTGCTCCGGGATGGCGGCACCGGCGAAGGACGTCCGACGATTCGGTGCGGCAGGCTTCTCTCTTCTTAAGGTCCCCGAAATTAAATTTATTTGTGTCCATATACTGTACGATAGGACCATCATGTCCACGGCTCAAGTGCTTACAAAATTTGAAGGAATTCTCATTCCTTGTATATTTGACCTTTTCGGGTTAGGATTTTCGACCATATGGACACGGCATTCCTGAGCAATCTCATTACGGTTTTTGCGCTTTCGATCGCAGTTCTCCTGCTCTTCTTACGGTTGCGCGTTCCCTCGATCATCGGCTTTCTCCTGACCGGCATACTCGCGGGCCCTGCAGGATTGAAGCTCATACATTCAAGCAGTCAGGTCGAGCTCGTATCCGAATTCGGGGTCGTTCTCCTGCTCTTTACCATCGGCATCGAGTTTTCGCTCAAAGGACTCCTCCAGGTCAAGAAATACGTATTCCTCGGCGGAACCATCCAGATGGTCTTCACCTCTGTCTTAAGCTTTGCCGCTGTCCTGTCCCTGGGCTTCAGCTTCGCCGAGTCGATATTCCTGTCCCTCCTCGTGTCCTTAAGCTCCACCGCCATCGTGCTCAAGATCCTCGACGAGCGGGCCGAGACGACCTCTCCCCAGGGAAAGAGCACCCTGGCGATCCTCATTTTCCAGGACATATCCGTCCTGGCCATCATGCTCGCCATTCCCTTTCTGTCAGGCTCATATGCCCATTTGCCGGGGTCCCCTCTCCTCTTCTTGACCAAGGGGATAGTCCTGATCGTGCTCTTCTTCGTCGGCTACAGGTGGATCGTTCCCGCGCTGCTGCGCCTCGTTGCCGGAACGAGGAACAGCGAGCTCTTCCTCATGAGCATCATCCTCATCTGCATGAGCGTGGCATGGCTCACCTATTCTCTTGGCCTCTCCCTCGCGCTGGGCGCCTTCCTGGCCGGGCTCATCATATCCGAGTCCGAGTTCAGCCATGACGCTCTGGGAAGGGTCCTTCCCTTCCGGGATGTCTTCGTGAGCGTGTTCTTCATATCGATCGGCATGCTGCTCGACGTTCCCTTCCTTCTCCAGCACCTATGGCTCATCGCCCTGCTGGTATTGGGAGTGATTTTCCTCAAGTTCGTCGCCGGGTCGCTCACGGTCTTCGGACTCGGATTCCCTCTGCGCATAAGCGTTCTCGTGGGCCTTGCCCTTGCACAGATCGGTGAGTTTTCCTTCGTACTGGGGAAATCCGGATTCGACAACGGCCTGCTGAGCGCCACCCACTATCAGCTGTTCCTCGCGACGTCCCTCATCACCATGGCAGCGACCCCGTTCGTCATGAGCGTATCGGGCCGGATCGCGGACTGGTTCATGAACCTCCCTCTGCCCGAAAGATTCAAGCACGCCATGATGCCTTCCGGGATCATGGCCTTAAACGGCGATGCAGCGAAATACACGGACCACCTCATCGTGGTAGGGTACGGGATCAACGGGAGGAATGTTTCGAAGGCAGCCAGAATGGCCGGGATCCCCTATGCGATCCTCGAGATAAACCCTGACACGGTGCATACGGAGCGTAAGGCCGGGGAGCCGATCTACTACGGCGACGCCACCCAGGAGGCCGTCCTGAGCCACGTCGGCATAAGCAGGGCACGGGTCCTGGTCATCGCCATTCCCGATGTCCCTGCGGCGAGGAAGATCACCTCTCTGGCCAGGAATCTCAATCCGAAGGTCCACATCATCGCCCGCACCCGCTTCGTCACGGAGGTCAAACCCCTGTATGGTCTGGGCGCGGATGAGGTCATTCCCGAGGAATACGAAACGTCCATCGAGATCTTCTCGCACGCCCTGTCAGAATACCTCATACCGAGAGACGAGATCGAGCGCATGATCGCGGATCTGAGGTCAGGAGGCTACCAGATGCTCAGAAGCCTCTCCGGGAACGCAACGACAGGATCGCACCTCGAGCTCTATATCCCCGATTTCAAGATCTCGACCCTCAAAGTGAAGAAAGGCAGCATGGCGGCCGGCAAATGCCTCGCCGAGCTCGAGCTGAGAAAGCGCTTTCGCGTCAGCATCCTGGCGATACACCGGGGAGAAGAGGTCATCCTCAATCCCGGCGGTGAAGACGTTCTCAGTGCAGGAGACGACATCATCGTTACCGGCCAGATGGAATGCATCCTCGACATCATGCCGCAGCTCCGGCCGGAAAACGACGATATCATCCAGCCTCTGAGCGGTACGGTCAGTTGATCCGGATCAATCCGACATGACAGAACAGCTCCGGCATGATTCTCTCTGTATCATTCCTGCAACAGTTCAGTGACAACCAGCGCTTCGTCGAAGGAGAGCCTGTAAACGGGCCGAACCGCATGCAGCCTCGTTCTCCATCCATCACCATTACGGAGTATTGGCATGGTATGTTTGTTGCTCTATCCTTTTCATCCGAGTCATGACAATGCACTTCGCAGAAGGGGAATGGACAGGAGGCGGTCATCATGGTGAGAGCGAAGATGAAGCGTTTGATGATCCTGATTTCGGCTGCCCTGATGGTTGTGGGGTCATCCGAGCCCGTTCACTCTATCAATCAGGAGATGTCCGGGAATCCTTCCGGATCACAGAACGATTCGAGCTTCCAGCCCCGCCTCGGCACCTACTATTACTGTTTCGAATTCAACAGGATGAACATCGGGTCTGCATCCATATCGATCCTTCGTGACGGCGAGCTGTACAAAATGCAGGTTTATGCAAAAACCAATGACAAGATCGACTATGTGTACAAGATCCGCTATCGGGGTGAGAACATCACCGACATCGATACCGTATCCCCGCTCGAAACGAAGATAACGCAGAAGGTCAAGTCCACCGAGAAGGACATCCTCATAAAGTTCCAGGGTGACGGAACGATCCGGACGTCGGAGAGGGTCATCAAAAAGGGAGAGCCCCCCGATGACGAGGTTCGAAAGGTTAACTCGAACAAGGATACGATGGACCCCTTTTCGGCAACCTACCTGGCACGGGGATTCGACTGGAAGATCGGGGCAGAGCATCTTTTTGTCGTCTACACCGGGAAAAAACGCTACGAGCTCTGTCTCAAGTGCATCGGCAAAACTTCCATTGAGATGCCCGGCGGGAAACGGGACACCTGGGTAATCGTTCCCACGGCAAAGCCGCTGGATGCCGACAAGAGCAAGTCGGGCGAGAAAAAGAAGCCTGCCGATGTCAAAATATATCTTTCCGCAGATCAGGATAAAGATGTCCTCAAGATCGAGGCTTCTCATACCATGGGCACCTTCCTCGTCCTCCTGAACAGATTCGAGCCTGCTGTAGGCCAGGATAGGACCGTTCGTGAAAATGCTCGGGTGAGTGTGAATAAATAACACATAGACCTGCACTCCCTGCTCTGGATCCGCAAGAAGCAGCATCCTCCGGCCCTTCGAGCTCGACAGTGAAGAAATACCTTATTCCCCTTCATTTTTTCATTTCTGCATTAATAATCATGAGCTTGAGATCGTTTTTCATCTTCTATCCGGGAATATTTATCATGGCCAGTATTAATCAGGAGTTGACAGGAAATAATTTTTCACCTATCGAGTATTAGCACTCACCGTTAGGGAGTGCTAACAGTTCATTATTAGGGGGTAAATGATGAAAATACGGCCATTGCAGGATCGGATAATCGTACAACGGATCGAAGAAGAGGAGAAAACCGCCGGCGGGATCATCATCCCTGACACTGCCAAGGAAAAGCCGCAGATCGGCAAGGTGATCGCTGTGGGCAAAGGCAAGAAGACAGAGGACGGCACGGTGCTCCCCATGGACGTGAAAAAGGGCGACAAGGTCCTCTTTTCCAAATACTCAGGCACCGAGGTCAAGCTCGAAGGCGATGAATACCTCATCATGAAGGAAGACGATATCCTGGGAATCGTGGAAAAATAAGGGGGGAATAACGATGAGTGCAAAAAAGATAATCTATAGCGAAGAAGCTCGGACAAAGATGCTCGCCGGCGTGAACAAGCTCGCTGATGCAGTGAAGGCAACGCTCGGCCCCAAGGGCAGGAACGCCATCCTAGACAAGACCTTCGGTGCGCCGAATGTCACCAAGGACGGTGTAAGCGTTGCCAAAGAGATCGAACTCAAGGACAAGTTCGAGAATATGGGCGCACAGATGGTCAAGGAAGTGGCCTCGAAGACATCGGACGTAGCCGGCGACGGGACGACCACTGCCACGGTCCTGGCCCAGGCTATCTACACCGAGGGCCTCAAGTATCTGGCCGCGGGAATGAATGCCATGAGCTTGAAGCGCGGCGTGGACAAGGCAACGGCCCTCGTGGTTGAAGAGCTCAAGAAGATGAGCAAGTCGGTCGAGGACAAGAAAGAGATCGAGCAGATCGGCACCATCTCCGCCAACGGGGATACCGAGGTCGGCCGGATGATAGCCGATGCCATGGACAAGGTCGGCAAGGAAGGCGTCATCACCGTGGAAGACGCCAAGGGCATGGAGACCACCCTCGACCTGGTGGAGGGCATGCAGTTCGACCGCGGGTATCTCTCACCGTACTTCGTGACGGACCCCGACAAGATGGAGGCGGTCCTCGACAATCCCTCGATCCTCATCTATGACAAGAAGATATCTAACATGAGAGACCTCATCCCCATTCTCGAGCGGATCGCCAAAGAGGGGAAAACGCTTCTCATCATTTCCGAAGATATCGAAGGAGAGGCCCTTGCCACCCTGGTGGTGAACAAGCTCAGGGGAACGCTCAAGGTCGCTGCCGTAAAGGCCCCCGGTTTCGGCGACAGGAGAAAGGCCATGCTCGAGGACATCGCCATTCTGACCGGCGGACAGCTCATTTCCGAGGAGCTCGGCAGGAAGCTCGACTCCGCGACCTCGGCAGACCTCGGCAATGCCAAGAAGGTCATCATCGACAAGGAAAACACGACCATCGTTGAAGGAAGCGGCGACAGCAAGCAGATCCAGGGCAGGATCGCCCAGATCAAGGCACAGATCGAGGAAACCAAGTCCGATTACGACCGCGAGAAGCTCCAGGAGAGGCTTGCAAAGCTCGCCGGCGGCGTGGCGGTCATCAAGGTGGGCGCTGCTACCGAGCCCGAGATGAAGGAAAAGAAGGCCAGGGTCGAAGACGCCCTCCATTCCACACGGGCAGCCGTGGAGGAAGGATTCCTGCCCGGCGGCGGTGTGGCTCTCCTCCGCTGCATCGACAAGCTGAACAAGCTCGATCTGCCCGATGACCAGAAGATGGGCGTCAAGATCATCCAGAAGGCCCTCGAAGAGCCTCTCCGCCAGATCGCCGTGAACGCCGGTCTCGAAGGCGGGATCGTGGTGGAAAAGGTCAAGGCCCTGAAGGGCAACAACGGCTTCAACGCTGCCGCCGACGAGTATGAAGACCTCGTCAAGGCCGGTATCGTCGATCCCACCAAGGTCGTCCGTTCGGCGCTGCAGAATGCGGCTTCCGTTTCCGGGCTGCTCCTTACCACCGAGGTCATGATTTCCGAGCTTCCCGAAGAGAAGAAGGGCGGCGGAATGCCGGGCGGAATGCCCCACGGCATGGAAGGCATGATGTAGCAATAACAGGAATGACACGAAAAGGGGGCATCGTCTGCCCCCTTTTTTTCGCACCACTTTATGTCACCGGACAATCCTGTCGAAGTCAATACTCCTTGACCGGGTTCAGGTTGAGAATACGCCTGATCGAGACGAGCTCTCCCACGTGATAGGCGTTGTGATCTCCCGCGAGCAGTATTTCCCGGAATATCGTATATCCCCTGGCATGGGGAATGGGGCCGAAGAAATCTGTCTTCGGGTCTTTTACGATATCAATGAGTGCCGCAAGATCGTTTCGAATACCTTCAACTGTCTTTTCCCATTCTTCCGGGGTGGCCTTTTCATCCGGCCTCGGCCAGTAACCTTCGGGAAAATCGGGTGAGACGTATTCGGGGTTCCGGATGAACTCGAGGATGTCCCGTTGGGCGATCCGCATGTGAGCGAGGAGCTGCCAGACCGTATAGGAGCCGTGGGGAACCCTTTCGTTGATGCCGTCCATGGGAAATTCCGAGACCGCATCATCAAAATTCATGTGGGCATTGCCGCCCCCCAGATAGGCAATGAGCTCTTCCTTGAGCACCTCGTCCGGATTCATAAGGCACCTCGATTCATTCATGGCTCTGGATATACTATAATCAATGCCCCTGGCCGCCTCCAGCGATATGCCTTCCCTGCCTTTGCCTGGCCTTGATGCAATAACCGGGCATCAAGGCGTAAACTGAAGGATTGTGTGAATCGTGAGAAAGGCCTGTAAAGCGCATTGCTCTCCCCGCGTCATCCCTGTGAAAACGCGTGAAAACGGGGATCCAGGGAGCCCAAGATCCTCCTGGATTCCCGCCTCCTTAAGGGAATGACTGAAAAGATGTCCCGCCATGCATCACGTTGCTCAAAACCGCATGAATCTTTTTTAAGTTGACTCTCAAGCGGTTTTGGGAACGATTCGGGACGTGATCGGAAACATCTTTCATCTGGCAGCCACGAACCTGCCGTTCTCTTCGATGACTTCACCTCGAACGACCATCCTCCGGACGTGCTTCTTGACCATGATGAATTCCCACATGTATACCCACGCGTCTTCGTGATACCTCTTCCCGTATATCGGCCCCAGGCCGACCAGATCTTCCAGGGAAAGCGGACTCGAAAGAAGGGAAAGGATCTTTTCGTCTCTTCTGCCGATGACATCGAGAAACACCTTCAGGCCTGCCCGAAAGTCTTTCCTGCTCAGGATCCCCTTCTCGTGGCCGGTGATGAAGAGCTCGGCATCGACCCCGGCAATCGTCTCACACGAGGAGATGAACAGATCGATATCACCGTCCGAACCTCCGTACCACGGTCCGAAGTCGGTGAGGTCGAGATCGGCGACATAGACTATCCCCTGCCCGGGAAAGTACATGCAGCTGAAGCCGGCCGAATGCCCCGGCGCGCCGATGACGTGCATGACGGTCTTCCCGAAGTCCATGACATCGCCCCACTTGTATTCCCCGTCAACCCTCGAGGTGGAAAGCCACCAATTGTGGTTGTTCTGCGGGGAGAACGGGCTCTGCTCCGCGCCCGGATCAGCGATCCTTTCGAGCCAGCCTTCGACCCATGCCCTGCCGTAGACCTCTTCCATCCCGATAAGCGATCCTATCGAACTTCTGTTGCGAAAGCACTGCGCCTCTTTTTCATTGATCACGATCCTCGAGCTCTCGAAGAGATGGTTATAGGCAATATGGTCGTAGTGGTAGTGGGTATTGATGACGATATCTATGGGGACCTCATGTTTGAGCTCGTTCAGGCGCTGATACCCGGCACCGGGGTCGATGAGGGCCTTGAGCTCGTCATCGATGAGCAGCGACGTGCAAAAGGGAAACCTGCACCCGCTCTCTCCGGATATGACCTGCACCTTGCCGAACACGGCCTCTCTCTGTGCTCCCTTTGTTCCCGGCACGGCTCGCTGTCCTTTCGACTCGATAAAGCTCTTTTGCCCCGGCATTCCTGCCGTCCGGCTGATTCAGGCTATGAAAAACGGGTTATGATCTTCTGGAGTATCCGGCTGAAACACTCGACCTCATCTTCGGAGAGGCCTTCCTTGATGGCGTCGTTGTACCTTTTCGTCACGCCCAGGCATTTCATTGCCGCCGATCTCCCGGCATCCGTGAGGAAAATATTGATAGCCCGGCGGTCGGCCGGCGTCGCGCGCCGCTTTACGAGGCCCTTGCTCTCCAGCCGGTCGATGAGCCCGGTGATGGCGGATTTATCGAGCAGAAGGGCACGGCTCAGCTCGGACAGGAGACACCCGTCATTGGCCATGAGGTAGTAGAGTGCGCCGGATTGCGCAGCCGTCACCCCGGCAGTTTCTATGAGTGCCTGGTCGAGCCGGGTAAAAAGCCGGTTCCTGGCCTGGCCGATGAGAAAAATGAACCTCTCGTCTCTTTTCATAACCTTCCTGTTCGGTGTGGCTCGCAGTAATATACATACCAATTGTTGACATGTCAACCATTTACCGGCTCAACGCTCCTGGGAGGCATCCATCACGGCGCACCCCTGTCTCCTCTCATGAGCCTGCCTGTTCCTGTGCTTCTGTTCGTCGGTTTCGAGAATGAGGGGCGGAACCTGCTTCGGCGCGTGGTTCTCGTCGAGCGCCACGAAGGTAAGGTATGCCGAGGCCGTATGCCTGTTCTCCCCGGTGTAGAGATCTTCGGACTCCACCCTTACCCCGACCTCGAGGGATGTCCTGTTCACCATATTCACACTGGCTGCCAGCTTGAGAAGATTGCCGATATAGACAGGGCTGAAGAAATCCAGCCTCTGGATGGATGCCGTCACGACATTCGCTCGGGCATGCCTGAATGCCACCATCCCTGCAATGGTATCGATATGCTTCATGATGACCCCGCCGTGCACGTTTCCGGCAATGTTGGCGTCCTGCGGCTCCATGAAGTGCGCCACGCTCAGGCTGCTCTCACTCACCCTTTTCCCTTTCATCTCTCCCACGGTTTTCACCTCCGCATTCGTTCATGTTCTCACGAGATTATAAGTAACCGGATCGGATGCAGTGAAAAGCCGTACGTCGGGGCGACTCATGAGGGACCTTTTTTTCAGATTTTCCGGGGGTACGTGTGGGGAAGAAGCCCCGCTGTGCTTTCGATCTCGCAGCCCATCTTCGAATCAACCCCATCAGGCGATCACGCCTTTCTCATAGAGATGATCGATCTCGTCTTTTGAAAGGCCGAGCCGTTGCTCGAGAATGATGCGGTTATGCTCGCCGAGCTTCGGGGCCGGGCGTCGGACAGAGCCGGGCGTATCCGAGAACTTGAAGGGGACGCCCGGAACATCAATTTCGCCGAAGGCCTCGTGGGTCACCTTTGTGAACATGCCGCGCTGTCTGAGGTTCTCGTCGGCGTTTACCTGCTCGGAGGAATAGGCGATCCCGCAGGGGATCTTTTTGGACTCGAGGACCCTGATGATCTCGTCGGACGAATGTCGGCAGGTCCATTCTTCGATCAGGTCAACAGCCTCTTTGTGGTTGTGGATTTGCGAGATGATATTGTTGAACTTCTGATCCGTTGCCATCTCCGGCCTGCCGATGATCCCCGAGAGGTCCTTCCACTGCCGGGCCGTGAGGGCGACGATGGCGACCTTGCCGTCGGTTGCCTTGAAGAAGCCGTAAAACGGCATCCTGTCGGAAGAGTTCATGACGTCCCTCGGCTTCCGGCCGAGGGTTTTTTCCACCTGATCCATGATCGGGGACAAAGCCTTGTCCATCATTGCCCGGTAGTTGTTGAAGTAGAGCACGTCCTGCATGGAGATGTCGATGAACTGGCCATGGCCGGTCTTCATCCTGTGGATGACAGCCAGCAGGCATGCGATGGCGGCATAGGCGCCCGATACGAGATCACCCCAGTAATTGGAAGGTGGGGCCAGATCTTCGAGGCTGTTCCAGAGCTGACCCGATGTGGCCTGGGCGATGATGTCAAAGGCTGCCCTTTCCGGGTTCGCACCGGTCGATCCGAACCCCGAGATGGCTGCATAGATGATATCCGGGTTTATTCCTTTGAGATCCTCATACCCGAGCCTGCTCCTCTCGAGGGTGCCCGGAATGAGGTTGTGCACGAAAATGTCCGACATGCCGGCAAGCTGCCTGATGATATCCTGGCCTTCGGGCTTGCGCCAGTCGATCGCAACGCCGTACTTGTTCCGGTTGAGCACCGAGTAGTTCCGCTCGGCACCGGCCATGAGGGAGAAAATCAGCCTCAGCGTATCCCCCTGCGGAGGCTCCACCTTGATCACCTCGGCACCCATGTCGGCCAGGATCTGGGTGCAGCGCGATCCTGAGATGAACTGGGTGATGTCGATGACCCTGATCCCTTCCAGAACCATCACTGCAGGTCCTCCTTGCACGCAAAAATCATCTGATAACGGAACAATCCAAACGACAGATCACCTTTATCGCACAAACAGGGGCATATGCCAAGAGATGAACGGATGCCGTACCGGCAGCGGGCAGGCAATGATATACCTTAACAGCTTGTCTGCATTGAATTTCGGCTCTATTTATTCATTCCTGCGAAGGCCCATGCGCCTTCTAAGAAAATGACAGGGGAGAGAACCGGAATGACGGCAAAGAGGGGTTGAGAATGCATCAGAGAGGCAGGCGGCTCAGGCGGCCCCTAGACGCATCCCGATGCGATTCACGCAGCGCACGTTTCCTGGTCGGCCTTCTCGTCCCAGACGCTGATGAGGTATGCCTTCCGGTCTTCGAAAGCCTTTGCCTGCTGCTCGATGAGATCCTCCGCCTCGACAGGGCTCATGTTGCAGGACTGGTTCACGAAGGACGCCACCCGCGCATAGTACAGGGGCTCAACCAGCTCGATGAGTTTATACCGGTTCTTCTTCCAGGCATGGAAGGTTGCCGCGAGCTCGTAGAGCACCTTGACCCATGTCTCGATGGACATGTCGAAGTCGTTCTCCTTGAGCCATGAGCACTTCTCGATCTCGCGGTAGCACTCGGCGCTGAAGATCTCCTTCCACAGGACCCCGAAGTGCCGGTACCCTGCCTTGAACTTCTCGACGAGGGCGCCCAAGTTCACCCCGATGGTCTCCGGCTCTGAGTACCCCGTCATCCCGAAGGTTTCGAGCGGGATGCTCGACTTGACGCTCTTCCAGTACTGCTCGTTCTCCTCCATGAGGCTGAACAGGGTCCAGGTGACCTGGCGGAACATGGGGCCCAGGTGCGTGGACGGGTCTTTCGCATCGTGGATCTTCACGCCCAGGTTCGACTGGCAGACCCGGAAATTATTGGTGATGGCCTCGGTCGTCATCCAGATGTCGATGCCGAAGCGGGCCACGTCGGTATTCCACACCTCCTTTTCCGAGTAGAAGCGGGCAACCTCCTGGGAAAAGGCGAAATCCCCTCCGATGGGCTGGCGGATCCTCTTTCCGTAGAGGGCACGGGTGAGGTTGTAGACGATGTTGTTCGTGATCGTCCCGTCGTACTTGTGCCTCATGTAGACCGGGGACACGAACTGGTAGCCGTTCATGAGCACGGGTTCGAGCAGATATTTCATCCAGTCCGACGTGATGCTCCTGATGTCGGAATCCACGACCGCGCACACCTTGACGTGAAGCCTCTGTGATGCCTCGAACACGGACCTGAGCGCGCTTCCCTTGCCGCCCGCGCCCCGGTAGATGGATATGATCTTTTCCTGCCACGGCTTGATCTCGAACTCTTTGGCCTTCTCGCGCGTATCATCCGTCGATCCACCATCGGCGATAAAGATCACGCTGCGCCTGTCCTTGTAATGCCTGGCGAGCCCATGGGAAACCATCTGGATCACGTGCTCGATGGTGGTCTCGTTGTTATAGCAGGGAATGCCTACCAGGATATCTGCAGATTCAATCTCCTCGATCCTCTTTGAGGTGTATGCCCTCAGCGCGGTGTCATAATGAAGCAAACCGCTCTCCTTTCCTTCAAGTTGTCTTTGGGATGCCTTCCACGAGAGAGGCTTGTAAAAGACATACATCATGAGGCAGGCAAGTCAACCCGAAAACCGCGGCGGGATGTCATTTTACAGATCCCTCATAGCTAATTGCCGGGATAGAAAGGCACTATTCGATGAAATTTTTTCGGTGCGGAACGGTGCATGACCGAGGCTGCAGGGATCACTCCGCAAGGAAGAACGATACGATCGGCCATGCGCGGATGCTTGCTTGATTCTGGAAATCTCAGGTTGCCTGGGCCTTCTTAGAAAGGATGATGCGGGTATCGACGGCAACGCAGTCTTGGGACGAGCACTTCAAGGGATTGACGTCCACAGACTCTATCGAATCCTCGAAGTCCATGATGAATCCGGAAAATGCCAGGACCACGTTCGTGAGCTTCTCCATATTGACCGGCTCGGAGCCCCGGTAGCCCTCGAGGAGCTTGTGGCCTTTGAGGCTGTTCACCATCGAGCTCACATCGCTCGGCTTGAGGGGCGCCATCCTCAGGGCGACGTCCTGGTAGATCTCCACCCCCGTCCCGCCCATGCCGAGCAGGATCATGGGTCCGAACTGGACGTCTCTCTGGGCCCCGAGGATGAGCTCCAGGCCCTGCACCATCTCTTCAATGAGCATGCCCGTAAATCCCCGGATCGAAGCGAACCTGTTGAATGCCTCGATGAGCTTCTCGTCATTGTCTATCCCTATTTCCACGCCGTGCACCTCGGTCTTGTGGAGCACATCCGGAGATACGACCTTTGCGACTACGGGGTAGCCTATCTCACGGGCTGCGCTTACAGCCTCCTCATGAGTGGTGACGACCTTGTACCTCGGGACCGGGATGCCTTCCAGAGCCATGATGTGTTCGGCATCCGGCTCTAGGACCCATCCTCTCGCGGAAGACCGTGATATGATCCTGCTGATGGCCTGTTTGTCTTCTACCATGGTTTGTTCCTCCTTAACGCCTTTGCCATGAGCACTGATCCTTCTATGGACGGCGACACCGGCACCCCGTTGAGCTCGAATCCCTCGACGAGCATCTGGTATTTTTCCTCATGAGGGACATAGGCGATGAGCGGTATGCCGAACTGCTTGGATATATCGCTCATCCTCGAGCCCAGATCGAGGGTTATTCCCGGGAGATAGGGAAGGAGCAGGGCTATGATGCAGTCGTATTTTCCGCTCTTTGCGAGGGCGCTCGTGCATTCGGCGAAATCGTCGTCGTTCGCGCTGCCTGTCAGGTCTATGGGATTGCCCAGCGACGCTATGGCCTGAATGGAAGGAGAGAGGCTCCTGCGCATTTCCCTCTGCTCTTCTTCGGAAATGGCAGGCACCTTGAGCCCGTGTGCCCAGCATGCATCGACAGCCATGGCGCCGTGCCCGCCGCTGCTCGTAACCACGCCTATGTTCCCCTGAATGGAGCTCTGGTATGCGCTCAGCGCCTCACAGAACGATACGTGCTCGAACTCGTTTTCAGCCTCCACGACCCCGCTCTGGGCGAGGGCCGCCGAGAAGCTCGCCTGGTTTCCGGCCAGAGAAGCCGTGTGGCTCGATACGGCCTTCATGCCGCTGGGACTCTTGCCCGCCTTTATGACGATGATGGGCTTCCCGCTTCCCGAAGCACGCTGCGCGAACCGCCTCCCCTCATCCTCGCCGAATCCCTCGATGTAGAACGATATCACCTTGGTTTCAGGGTCACGGTCGAGGTACTCGAGCATGTCTACATCATCGAGAACGGCCTTGTTCCCGATGCTCACCGCCTTCGAGAGCCCGACGTGCTCGTTGGCGAACTTGATCATCTGGTCCACGAGGATACCCCCGCTCTGGCTTACGAATGCGACATTTCCGATCCCGGGTTTGACCATGCGCTCGGCGGGCAGGAAAAAGGTGTCTATATGCATCGGTACGTAGGTGCCGAGACAGTTGGGACCGAGGAACGGGAAATCGGCGGCTCTGGCCATCTCCACGATACGGTCCTGGAGGTCATCCCTGCCGACCTCCTTGAAGCCTCCGGAGATTACCGCTGCAGCACCTGCCTTGCCGGATATGCATTCCTGGATGATGTCAGGGACGAACTCAGCCCTTGTCGCGATGACTGCCAGGTCGATTTTTTCCGGAACCTCCGAAAGGTTCGGGTAGAGCGTTTCACCCTGTACCTTTCCTCCCTTGGGGTTTATCCCGTACACCTTTACGGGGTACCGGCGGCTGTTCTTCGCATAGATCACATTGGCAGGATGCTGGAAGTTGGTGGAGGACACGCCGAAGACCGCCATGGTCTTGGGCTTGAAGAGAGGATCAAGGTCCATGGACACCTCCTGACATCACAAATAGAAGATAATCGGGAGATGCTGTAACTCAAAGAGCAGGCCCGTTCAGGGAAATCCGGCCGGATTTAGAAGGTATATCCTACGGAGAAATGCAGCTTGTACGGGCTCTCTTCCGGCTCCGGGCTGAGCTTGTGGCCGTAGAGAAGGCTTATGGGTCCGATGGGCGTAACGTAGCGCAGCCCGGTGCCGTATGACGACCGGGTATGGGGGACGGCAGGATCGACATTCGTCATCCTGAGCATGCCGGTGTCGAAGAACAGGGCGAGCTCCAGGCCGTCTATGAGCGTGATCCTCGCCTCGATGCTGTTCACGATGGACAGGCGTCCGCCCACGGATGTTATCGTTCCGTCAGCAGGGTTTATGGCGTAGAGGAGCATGTTTTCATCATATCCCCTGACGTCGAGGGTCCCGCCGAGGTAGAAGAGCTGGTCGTCGGCGATCGTTTCCACGTTCCTCGTGGGATCGACGTAGCCCACCCTGCCCAGCCACGCGAAGGTGAGCCTCTCGAACGGGCTGACGTAAGCACGCGCGTCGAGCCTGTACCTGACGAAATTGTCGAGAGAGTTCTGCAGCCCGTTGGAGACGTCGACCGTCAGGGAAGAGAGCGTCCCCTTCCTCGGCCGCATGAAGGAGTCCCTCGTATCGTAGGTGATGGCCGGGGTGACCACGATGGAGCTCCTCGGATCGAGGACGCTCGGGTCGGTATCCTCGGGGAGCGTATCCAGGAGGAATTCATTCCTTCTCTCATACTTGAAGGTGAGCGACGCGAAGACCGGCTTTCCTATCTTCCTGAATATGCCGAGCGTGGAGCCCAGGGTGTTCAATCCGAAGTACTGGTTGAAGTCCTCCCGTCTCTCCGAATACAGATTGTATATCCCCGAAAAGCGCGAGCCGAACAGTCTCGGGGCATTGACGCCGAGGTCATAGCGCCTGTTCACCTGGCTGGCCTCCGCGCTCACGTACACGTCCCTGTTGAGGCCCAGGAAATTGTGGTCTCCCGCCCGGGCGCTGCCGAAGGTGCCGACATTGCTCTGGTAACCCAGGGATGACTGGAGGTAATAGGGCTTTTTCTCCTCGAGGTCGGCCAGCACCGTGACCTCTTCCCTGTTCTCCTTGAGGCCCAGGGTTTTGAACTGAACGGAATTGAAGATGTTCATGTCCCTGATGGCGTTCTGGCCCTCGACCATCTTGCGCAGGGAAAAGGGATCGCCGGGCTCCATATTGAGCTCTCTTACGAGGACCCTTCTCCTGGTCTTGAAATCGCCGCTGAAGTACGTCCTGCCCATGCGGACGAGCTGCCCTTCGCGCACGGCGAACCTTACGTCCGCACGGGTTCTGTCAGGGCTGAGCCGGGCAGTCCCCTTGACGGTCACGTGGGGGTATCCCTGCTCGGAGATGCAGGCGCCCAGAGAGTTCTCGCCGTCCCTGAGAGCGGATTCGTCGAAGGGCTCGCCGGCCTTGAGGCCGATGCAGGAAAGCGCCTGCTCCTTTGTGACGGATGTGAGGCCCTCGAAGCTCACGGAGGAGACAATCGTCTGGGGGCCTTCAGTGATGGTGAGGCCCACGGTGATGCTCTTCCTGTCATCCACCCAGGCGAGGTCCGTCTTGACACTGACGCTGCCGAAGCCTTTTTTTCTATAGAGGGCCTTTATCGTCCGGATATCCTGATCGAGGACATCGCTGACAAAGAGTCTTCCGCCGATGACGGGGATGGTCTTCTTCCATATCTGCATCCGGCTCAGGAGCTCGTGATCGTCGAAGGCGGCATTGCCCTTGAATGAGACAGACTCTACGTTCACGCGGTTGCCTTCATCGATGACGAAAGTCACCTTCCGGATTTCCTGATCGCCCGAAACTGCCTTTTCTTCCACCGTGCTCACACTGACGTCGGGAAAACCCCGTGTGCGGTAGTATTCACGGATGTTTCCGGCGCTTCTTCTCAGACCGCTTCCTCTCCGGTTGCCTTCCCTGAAGATCAGGACCTGCCTCTTGAGGATGAAATCGAAGAACTTTTCATTCCCCTCTATCGATACCTCGTACCTGGGTCCTTCCTGCACCCTGATCAACACATCCACATCGCCGCTCTTCGGGTCTTTCTTCACGGAGTCGGTTATGGCGGCGTCGGCAAATCCCCTGCTCCAGTAGAATGAGGCCAGGTCTTTGATATCCTCTCCCAGCTGCACCCCCCTGAACCTCCCGGAGCTGTCCAGGAAAAAGGACCTGATCCAGGTGCTCATCCTCGCCTTGATCCTCGTTTCCGATACATGCCTGTTTCCCTCGATCGTGAGAGATTTCAGCTTGTAGTAGGCTCCCTTGTCCAGCCTCACGTCGAGGATGGCGGTTGCGTCACTGCTGTCGCGAACGGCCTCCACCCTGACCTTCGGTTCGATGAACCCCTCGCTGAGAAGATACTGGAGGATGAGGGATTCCTGTTTGACGGAAAGATCGGGGAGGAGATAATCCCCGACATGGGTCGTCATGGCATTGAGGATGTCCTGCTGGAAAAGCGGATATTCACCCGATATCCTGATTTCACGGATGAGAAGGTACGGCTTCAGCCGGAAGGAAACGGCGACTCCTCCGGGCTGCTCTTTCGTCTCGGCCCCGACCTCCTCGAATCTTCCGCTCAGCTTCAGGAGAGAGATCGAGCTCTCGAGGAGAGCCTGCGAGAACGGCCCCCCGACCTTGAGCGAGATGAGGTCTCTGGCCATGGTGATGATCTGATTCTTGCGGCCCGGATAATCATAGACATCAATGAGAATGTTTTCTACCCGGAGCGCCGGCGCACCCTGTACATCCGGTTCTGTCTGCTGGGCAAGGCACGGGATCGTTGCTATGATCAGGAGCACGGTGACCAGCAGCATCCGTAAATATCCGGGTGCCTTCTTCGTCCCCCCGCTTCTAGCGGAATTCGAGCCTGAACTGCACATCTGCCCCGAATGCCCCTTTACTGTCCTGGAAGCCGTTGAGCAGTATGTTCTCCAGGAACTTGTATTCTGCAATGGTGGCCCTCGTCATTTCATTGCCCCTCGTCTCGATCGAATACTTGACTGTCAGGCGGCGGGTGAGCTCCTCGCCTACAGTGATCTTGATGCCCTCTGTCTGTCCGGCCTGAACCGGAGCCTCTGTTTCAAGCTGGAGGATATCGAGTCCTGTCGTCTCTTTTACCTTCCCTCCATACGTGCTGGCAAGAAGCTCTGCAAGGAGATTCGACGGGCTGGAAGCCGTGGTCCCAGGCCTGCTCACGAACTCCTCCGGGGTCTTGCCCGTTGCCAGGAGGGAGAGGATGACCGCATTCTCTGCCGGAGGATTCGAGGTCAGCTGGATGTTGAGGTTGTCGAGGGGACCGGATACCGCCAGATAAATGGTCCACTCGCGGACCCTGCCCTCAGCGCCGATATCGACCACCGGCTCTGTCCGGTAGGGGTTCGAGAAATCGACCACGCCCTTCGTGATATCGAAGGTCCTCTTCTGGTAGGTGACCGTTCCGCTCGTCACCGACACCCTCCCGGTGACGACCGGG
>Ga0116185_1000881_pt1 | contig 32219 bp, 26 predicted proteins | sample AD_JPNNA7_MetaG_FD_89754 | JGI IMG/M metagenome (GOLD analysis project Ga0116185, IMG submission 89754) | Active sludge microbial communities of municipal wastewater-treating anaerobic digesters from Japan - AD_JPNNA7_MetaG | ecosystem: Engineered > Bioreactor > Anaerobic > Digestate | place...
AAAATTATCTGCAGTTAATTGATAATAATAAACTCCACTTGCTAAAGCTGAAGCATCGTATGATAAATGATAAATACCGGGAGATTTCTCTTCATTTACTAACACTGCTACTTGTCTTCCTAATACATCAAATATTTTTAAGGTTACTAAACAATATTTTGGAATCTGAAATCTGATATTTGTTATAGGATTAAACGGATTGGGATAGTTTTGCATTAAAGCAAATTCATTTAATTGTTCATTTTCATCAACTCCGGTATTAAAATCCCATACGCACTTATAATAACCTGTTGCTGGAGAATATGAGGTTTCTTGAATAATTCCTTTATCTTTTGCTACTATTCTATAATAGAAGTCAAATCCATTTTTTAGAAGACTCGTATCTACAATAGTATTAATTCTGTAGTTAAGTGAGTACTGAGTGCGTTCTGCTAATACATTTTGATTATATATTATTGAATCGATCTTTTGATAGTAGCTCTCCATATACACACTATCCACAAAGATAAAATTCTTAGATATTACTGTATAAGCATGCTCAACAAGCATTGTTATATCAAAATATTTCGTGTTTATTATTGTAATTGGAATGATAGAAATTACAGGCTTATAATGATTTGTATAATTAATCTGATTTCCGAGACTATCAAAAATGATTGCCATTATCAAAGTATGATCTCTGACTAAGTTATTATTTGAATATTTATAGTAGTAAGGACCAATATTCTCAGCATATCTATTCTCTTCATATTCAGGTAATCCAAAAGAAGATGTATCAAAACCTGAACCTTTATAATTCCGAGTAACATTAAATAAATTGGTACTGCCGTGCAGAAATGTAGCAATACGATTCGGGTTATTAAATAGATTAGAATTATGGTAAGGTAAAGGATATTGTATAAAAGTGTGCTGAGGAATTAATGTTAAATCCATATGGACATAATCTGAATCATTATACCAGGCATATATCTTTTTATCATCTTCAGAGTATCTAACCCAATTATTAAGAAACTTATAATATTTTATATTATTAATTAATGTATCATCACTTACTACAAGAGTTGTTAACCAATAACCTGAATAATCTTTTCCTCGAAACTGCCATTTATTGCCAATATGAAGAGGAAGATAATTATTGCCTACATATGGAGTAATATCTGGATCGTATCTATAGATTCCATTATCCGTGCCTAAAAATATTTTATTATTTACTGTACAGATTGCTTTTATATAGCTTGGGCCACCAAGATAACTCCAGCTAATTCCCTGATCCGTGCTTTTATATAATCCGTGGTATCCATAAAATAAATTATTACTCTCATCAATACTTAAAATGGGTCTTTCTGGATAGGAAGGAATAAAACCAATCTGCTCCCAGGTAATTCCTAAATCAGTTGATCGTGAAATTTTTTCTCTGTGTTCAGCATATAAGTACTGATTTGAATCGGCTATTAAAGAATTTACATTTAAAAGCAAATTAGAATTTATGATTTGATTCCAAGTGCTTCCATAATCAGTTGATGAGAAAATACTTCTACCAGCAGTAGATACGAATATTTTTCCTGAATCTAAAGCAACTATCGAAGTAATTGATTTATCAGTTACTGAGATAACACTCCATGAATTTCCTGAGTCCGTTGATTTATGGAAAGTACCATTATCATCTCCAACATAGATGTATCCTTCAGCTGATGTAATCATAGATCGGGCGGCAACATATTCCGAATCACATATTACCCATGTATTCCCATAATTTGTTGATTTATAAATCCCGAACCAGGAACCGGATTGCGCTGCATAAATATTTTCTGCAGAGTCTATCGATAATTTATTGTCACCACCGTTAGGATTACCTGTCCATTGCCAGGTTGTACCACCATTGGTTGAACGAAAAACTCCCAACCCACTTGCGAAGATGTATCCACTTGCTGCAATATCAATATCAGAAATTGCGTGTGTGTGATTAAAAATCTTTTCCCAATAAACCACTTGAGCATTTGAGGAAGAATAAAAGATGGTCAGAAGTATTATAAGGAACTTAAATTTCATAAGATCCTCTTATAAAGTGTTGATTAAAAATAAAAGATCAAGCTGTCAATGTCAATTAAAATATTACCTGCTAAACAACAAATACTTTTGCAATATCAACAAGTAAGGACGGATTGTTAAATAAAGCTGTTGTAAAAACTTTACCGAGTGTTCTTTTTTCGATTGGAATTTTTAATACAGAATGAGCAATGTTGTTAAACTTTTCATCTGAAAAATTATAGATACCTTCTTTTATTCTGTTAAACGTTTCGTGGCGTTTGCCGAGTCTGTCTTTCCAGGCTTTATCATAAGTAAAAATATGTTCAGGTTTGTTTTGTTTGATTGCTTCGCCCGCAATCGTTCCCGCAATTTTTCCTCCAATCATTCCGCTTGCAATTCCTCCGCCGCTAAGCGGATTAACCTGTCTTGCTGCATCACCTACTAACATAATACCCAGACCTGAAATCTTATCCAGTGTAATTGAACAAGGAACTCCGCCGGCGATTCTTGTTAACACAGGCGAATCAGGATAATGCTTGTTCATAAAATCATCAAGATAATACTGAGCGTATTTTTTCTTGTTAGCCGATCCGCTTATTCCTAACCCGATATTTGCCTTGTTTTTACCTTTTGGAAATATCCAGAAATATCCGTGTGGCGCAACTTCCTGTCCGAAATAAAAATAAAGTGTGTTCTGATCAACAGGAATGTTTGCAGCAGTAACCTGAACAGCGCTTTCCATATCTCGAAAATCGGTAACTGTTTTTAGTCCTGCCCATCTTCCGACTCGTGATTCAACCCCATCTGCAGCAATTACAATTTTTGATTTAACTTCTTTTTGTTCACCTTTATATTCATATTTAACTCCGTTCACCTTGCCATCATCAAATAATAAATCATTCACGTAAACACGGGTTAATATTTCAACTCCTGCTTGAGCAGCGGTTCTTGCAAGTTCATAATCAAAATTTCTTCTTTCAAGAACATAACCAGCATCTCCGAATTCAATAATTACTTCACTGCCATCGGGAGCGTTTAAAGAGAATTTATTTATTTCTGTTGCAATCCACTTTGGATCAACCTTAACAAATTCTTCAACTCCGGCTTTACTGATTGCTTCACCGCATCTGACCGGATAACCTACATCTCTGTCTTTTTCAAGCATCAGAACAGAAACGCCTTGCTCAGCAGCAAATCTTGCAGCCATACTTCCTGCTGGTCCGGCACCGACTACTATTATGTCATATTCAGTTTTCAATTTTTAACATCCCGTTTTTATTTCTCAAAGCCACAGTCATAAAACAATAGTAGGCAATATGCAATAGGCTGTAGACAATATTTAAATCATTTTTTATCGGCATTTCTTAAATAACTTTCCGGATTTTCTATCATATGGTTTAGCATTCTTCCAATTTCCCTATAACGGTTTATCAAATCTTCAAAGGTGGTTTTGTCTATGTATTTACATTCAAAAGCAAATTCCAACCAAACTTGTGTTTCCGAATTTTCCATATCGGCATCAGAAGTCTTTGAAATAAAGTGAGCTTCATATCTTCTTTTTCTGTAAGCTTCGGCTATAGAAGAACAGACTGATCTTGATGATCTTCTGATTTGATCGGTTAAAGAATACTTCTCTTCTTTAGGAAAGCTTTTGGAAACTTCAAAAATCTGCATAGCTAATTCAAAAGCTTTTTTATAAACAGTTAAGTCTTTAAATGTTAAATTCATTTCCTTCTTGCCTACTGTCTATTGCATATTGCCTACTGCTTACTGTTTATTGCCTATTTTTTAAGAACTCCATCGCGATTAAACTTAATCACTTCAATCGGACAAGACCATACACACTTTGCGCAATTAGTGCATCGTTCATCAATGATATAGATCTCTGCTTCTTTTAATTCTATTGCATCTTCCGGGCAAACACCTACACAACATCCGCAAAAGTCACACTTATCCGGTAAGATATCAATCATTAGTTTACCAGTTTTTGCTTGTCTGTATTTTAATTCCATTTATGATTTTTAATTTTCTATTAAAGCTTATTCTTTTTCAAATTCTTCACGAACCGATTTCTTTTTATTCACTAATTCCTGTTTTTCCTTCATAAGCTCAATTAATCTTGCTTCATCCTCTGTATTTTCCTGAGCTTTAACATTTGCAGCGATCTGAATATCGATATGGGTTTGTTTATACTTAATTATAAGATCTGTTGCATATTTTATATTTCTCATTTCCTGGTTTTCCGAAAGTGAAAAGTCTTCCCAGTTATCACTTAAAGAATATTTTTCAATCGTAAGTTCACGTAAATACACCTGAGTTTCATCATCAAATAAATTAATCAAATCAGCCGGATCTAAACTGCCGCGGTTTTCATATTCAAAATAAACTTTTTCATATATCTTTTTATGAATATCAATAAGAATATCATCTTCAGTAACATTTTCAATTATCAACGCAATTATCTTTTCATTATTTTCAAAAAGTAACCGGATTAACTCTCGTTCAGTATTGTAAAAATGCGGCGGAATTTTAGCCTTCTCTTGTATTATCAATCCTTCTTTGGAAATATCTTCTTCCTTAAAGATTCTTTGAGATTGGATTCTGTTTTGTTTTTTCTGAAATTCAAGCGCTTTATCTAACTCTGCTTCTAAAAGTTTTTCTCTCAGGTTAAATTTTCTGGCAATATTTCTGATTAAAAGATTTCTTTTAAGTTCATCATCAACTAATGCAATAGGTTTTACAAGCTCACGAATTGCCTCAGCCATTTTTGTTGGGTCATCAAACATTCCTTGCGCTTCATAGTATCCGGTTTGATATTCAAGAAAATTTTCTGCCCGTTTAATAATTTCTTCAAAAGCTTCTTTACCAAATTTATTTACATAAGAATCAGGGTCTTCATCTTTTGGCAATGTTGATATTTTAACATCAAAATCCCTCTTAAGTAAAATTTCAATGCTTCGCATAGATGCTTTTATGCCAGCAGCATCGGCATCAAATAAAAGAACAACATTTTTTGTGTAACGGGAAAGCAATTGCGCCTGATCATCTGTTAAAGCAGTTCCGGAAACAGCGACAACATTTTTAATTCCTGCTTGATAAAGCGAAATCAAATCCATATAACCCTCAACAATAATTGCTTTATCAAGTTTTCTTATATCGTCTTTAGCGTGCGAAAGTCCGTAAAGAATTCTGCCCTTTACATAAATTAAAGATTCAGGTGAGTTTATATATTTTCCGCCTGTATCTTCTTCTCGTAACTTTCTTCCTGCAAAAGCAACAACTCTTCCGTTTGGCGAAAATATGGGAAAGATAATTCTGCCCGGCAGTTTATCATAAACTCTACCGTCTTTATATCTTCCTATCAATCCAAGCTTTAATGCTCTTTCAAGATCAATATTTTTTTCTTTAAGAAAGTTTACAAGATTTTCATATCCGTTAATTGCATAACCCAGACCAAACGCACGTATTGTTTGAATTTTAAGATTTCTGTTTTTAAAATATTCTCTTGCTACTTCTCCTTCCTGATCATTTAACAGATTGTTTAAAAAATATCTTGCGACTTCTGTATTGATATCAAAAAGAATTTCCTGTTCAGATTGCTTTTCGCTATATCCTTCATCATCATAACTAATCTCAATACCTTGTTGTTCGGCAATTTCCTGAACTGCTTCGATAAAAGAAATTTTTTTGTATTCCATGAGGAACTTAAAAACATTTCCGCCTGTGTGACATCCGAAGCAGTGGAAGATTTGTTTTTCTTCAGTTACTGTAAATGATGGAGTTTTTTCGTTATGAAAAGGACATAATCCAACAAAATTTTTTCCGCGTTTTCTTAACTGAACATATTCCGATATTACATCAACTATACTTACTGAGTTTCTTATTTCTTCTATTTTCGATTCTGAGATTCGCATATCCAAATATAATAAGATTAAAGCATATGATTTAAGACTTTTAGTGTAGGTTGAATTATTTTTATATTTATATTGAATTAAAATTGATTTAATAATTGAATTGTCTAAAACATAAGCAGTATTATGGAAGAAATTGTAAAGAACATAAAACACTATTGTAACAGTTTAACAAAATACTCAAGATATAAAACAAGAGAAGTTTTCGTTGGAGATATTCCGCTCGGAGGAAACAATCCAATCCGTATTCAATCAATGACAACAACCGATACTATGAATACAATCGCAACAGTTGAACAAACAATAAGAATGGTAAATGCGGGTTGTGAGTATGTAAGGATAACTGCTCCAAGCATTAACGAAGCAAAAAATCTTGGAGAAATTAAAAAGGAACTTCGTACACGCGGTTATAATGTTCCATTGATTGCAGATATTCACTTTACTCCAAACGCGGCTGAAATGGCTGCGAGACTTGTTGAGAAGGTTCGTATAAATCCCGGTAATTATATTGATAAGAAAAAGTTTGATCTGATAGAATATACTGATACTGAATATCAGGAAGAGATTGACAGAATAAGAGATCGTTTTACTCCGCTTGTAAGAATATGCAAAGAATACGGCACTGCAATGCGTATCGGAACAAATCACGGTTCATTATCAGATAGAATTATGAGTCGTTATGGCGATACACCGCTCGGAATGGTTGAATCAGCATTAGAATTTTTAAGAATATGTGAAGACGAAAATTTTCATAACATCGTCCTCTCGATGAAAGCAAGTAATCCGCAGGTAATGGTTCAGGCTTACAGATTATTAATAAATAAAATGGAAGCTGAAGGAATGAACTATCCGCTTCATCTTGGTGTTACAGAAGCAGGCGGCGGAGAAGATGGAAGAATAAAATCATCACTTGGAATAGGAGCTTTACTTGAAGATGGAATTGGTGATACAATTCGTGTTTCATTAACAGAAGACCCTGAGTTTGAAGCGCCTGTTGCAATTGCACTCGCAAACAGATATAAAGGAAGAGAAAACCATAAAGCAATTAAAGAGATTGATGAATCACCAATTGATCCTTTTAATTACAACAAAAGAAAAACATTTAGTGTCCTATCTATTGGAACCGGCAATGTTCCAAGAGTTGTTGCTGATTACAGCGAAAGAAATATTACTTCACAAAAAGATCTGATTGATATAGGATATACTTATGATAAACAAAATGATATATGGAATCTATCCGATACAGCAGCAGATTTAATTTATCTCGGAAAAAATATTTTACCATTCGATTGCCCGGATAACTTAAGCATAATATATGATTTTGAAGTTTGGCAGGATTTAAAAAATAATCATAACAGTTTTCCAATTTTTTCTGCACAACAATTTTTAGATGCAAAAAAGAAATCAGATAAATTAAATTTTGTCAGAATATCTATTGATGATTCTTCAAAACCTTTTTTAGATCAAATAAAAAACGATAAAACTGTTGTGCTTGTTCTGGAAACAAATAATCTTGCCGGAATGGTTGAACAACGCAGAGTGTTTTTTGATTTACTTCAAAACGATGTTCAGAATCCCGTAATAATAAAAAGAGATTATTCAAGCATAACATCTGAAAATCTGCAGCTTTACTCTGCAACAGATTTTGGTGCATTACTGATTGATGGCTTTGGTGATAGTGTCTGGTTATCAGTTGATGAAATAAGCTCAGGAAGTTCCAGTGCTTATGTAAAAAGCTTTATCAGAAAATCTGAAACAAAAGAAAAGATTATAAACAGATTATTATTTAACATCTTACAAGCAGCACGGCAAAGGATATCAAAAACCGAATATATTGCCTGTCCATCTTGCGGAAGAACTTTATTTGACTTGCAGGAAACAACAGAAATGATTCGTAAAAAAACCGAGCATCTGAAAGGATTGAAGATTGCAATAATGGGCTGCATTGTTAATGGGCCCGGAGAAATGGCTGATGCTGATTATGGCTATGTTGGAGCAGGCGTTGATAAAATTACCCTTTATAGAGAAAAAAATATTGTAAAACGTAACATTCCGGCAAATAATGCTGTTGATGAATTAATAAATTTGATAAAAGAAGACGGAAAATGGGTAGAGCCTTGATTTAAAGCAAAGAAAAATTGTTTATTAAATCAGATAGGTATATATTTCAATACTTAAATATGAGAAGATTAAACCCGAAAAAATTAAAGTTCCTCGTTAAAGATGACCTTTGCGGTCAGAATGCGAAGACCAGAAAATTTTAAGAAATGCACCCAAACCACAAAAGGGTGCATTTTTTTTTGTTTTTATGAGATGTGATAGTATTATAAAAATTATAGAAGACTGGGCACCTAAATCCATAGCCTGGGAAAAGGACAATGTAGGTTTACAGGTTGGATCATTACAAAGAGAAGTTACAAACATTCTGCTTTGTTTAGATGTTAACGAAGATGTTGTTAATGAAGCAATAAAACTGAAGTGTAACCTCATCATCAGTCATCATCCACTGCTTTTTAAACCGTTAAAGAAAATTGATGTTGGTAAAGATCAACATTCAAAACTTGTTGAAAAGCTGATAAAAAAAGACATAACTGTTTTTTCTGCCCATACAAATTTAGATTTTACAAAAGACGGTGTAAGCTTTCAGCTTGCTAAAAAACTTGGATTAAAAAATCAAAAATTTCTTTTAAACCTTTCATCAAATCAATATAAAATTTCCGTTTTTGTTCCGGTTAAATTTGCCGATAAAGTTGCCAATGCAATGCACGAAGCAGGTGCAGGTATAATTGGTGAATACTCGAACTGCAGTTTCAGAACTACCGGAATCGGAACTTTTAAAGGATCAGAAAAATCAAATCCAAAAGTTGGATTGAAAAACAAATTGGAAACGGTTGAAGAAATAAAAATTGAAGTTCTGGCAAACTCTTTCGATACAGATAAAATTATAACAGCAATGAAAAAAGCACACCCTTATGAAGAAGCTGCTTATGATGTTTACGTGCTTGCAAATAAAGATGTAAATCATGGTATGGGTGTAATAGGAAATCTGGAAAAAGAATTATCTGATAAACAATTTCTTAATCTTGTTTCGAAATCATTAAAGATTAAAAATTTCAGATTTGCCAGAGGATCAAAAGCCAAAATAAATAAAGTTGCTGTTTGCGGCGGATCAGGTAGTGATCTTCTGGATACAGCAATAAAATCCGGCGCTGATGCATTTGTAACGGCAGATGTTAAATATCATACTTTTCAGGATGCAGAAAAGAAAATCCTGTTAATCGATGCCGGACATTATGAAACCGAAATTCATTCTCTTGATGAAATAAAAAATAAAATCGAAAAATCCATTTCTGAGAAAATAAAAGTTTTTAAATATAAGGGTTCAACTAACCCGATAGTTTTTTATAATAAATAAGGAGCTAAAAATTGTATACCAGATTAAAAATTCTCTTCCAGTTACAATTAGTTGATGATCAATTAGATAAACTTGAAGAACTCCGCGGCGATTTACCAAAAATGGTTAATAGTCTTGAGAGTCAGATCAACGAATTAAAAAATGATATAAAAACTAAAACTGCAGAACAGCAGGAATCAATTGATAAAAGAGCACATAACGAAGAGGAAATTGAAAAGCTGAAAGAAAGTCAGAAAAAGTTTAAAGCACAGCTTTATCAGGTAAGAAATAACAAAGAATACGATGCCTTGACCAAAGAGATTGATCATTCGGAAGAGCAGATATCGAAATTGACAACCGAAAATGACGCTCTTGCAGATTTAAGTAAAACTCTTACTAATCAGGTTGAAGAAGTTCAGCCAAAGCTTGAAGAACTTGAGAAAGAATTGACTGAAAGACAGGCTGACCTGGAAGAAATCATAAAGGCTAATAAAAAAGAAGAAACTCAACTTCTTGAAAAGAGAAAAAAGATTGAAACACAGGTAACAAAACCAGATATATCTTTATATACCAGAATCCGTAAAGCCAAAAGAGGCAAAGCAGTTGCAACAGTAAAAAGATCTGCCTGTTCGGGTTGTCACAACATTATCCCCTCACAAAGACAACTTGAAATAAGAAGAAATGTAAGGATTTTTACCTGTGAGTATTGCGGAAGGATTTTGATATCTCAGGAAATTGCTGATGATGTCGCCGGAAACAAAGAATAGATAATTTTTGAACTGAAAAAATTTTAATAATTTTATTATATTCCGTCAGTTGAAATTCTCATTAAATCTTATTCAATAACTATCACTTTGTAATTGGCTGAATTGACAGAGATGTCAGTTCAAATTTAAAGAATAATCAAATAATTCAATCCGGGCAATTGCTCCCCGATTAGTCGGGGGGAGGAAAGTCCGAACTTCACAGAACAAGGTGCCGGGTAACGCCCGGGCGTTAATGGAGTAATCTGTTATCGACTGAAAGTGCAACAGAAAATATACTACCTTGAAGAAATTCATGGAAAAGGTGAAAAGGCGAGGTAAGAGCTCACCGGCTTAACAGTAATGTTAAGTGCAATGCAAACCACACCTGAAGCAAGGTCAAGTAAAAAAACCTTCTTAATTCGCTCTTTTTAACCGAAGAGCTTGTTAAGACAAAGCTGTTCGCTTTGAACCAATGCTTAATTGCTGGTTGGATTTTTGGGTAGACTGCTGAACTTTATCGGTAACGATAAAGTAAGATAAATAATTGCCGCCCCGACAGGTCGGGGTTACAGAATTCGGCTTACAGGATTGTTTTATTTGATGTGTTCTTATAAAATATAATTAATTCTTTTATGTTAAATAAACGCTGGAAAATCAGAGAAGTTGAAGACATAAATTCATTAAAGGATCTTGCCGACTCACTAAACATTTCCGAAGTCCTGGCTAAATTACTTTTCTTAAGAGAAATCAGAACCTTCACTCAGGCAAAACATTTTTTCAGACCTTCTTTAGATTCATTACACGATCCATATCTTATGCACGGAATGGAAAATGCAACAAAGAGGGTTATTCAGGCACTTACAGAAAATCATCCGATTTGTATTTATGGTGATTATGATGTTGACGGAACCTGTGCTACTGCATTACTTTATATGTTCTTAAAAGAGCTTGGAGCAAATGTGGATTTTTATATCCCGAGAAGATTAAACGAAGGTTACGGATTATCGAAAGAAGGTATTGATGCTATAAAATCCAACTATGATGCAAAACTATTAATCACTGTAGATTGCGGAATAACAGCAATCGAAGAAACTGATTATGCAAATCAATTAGGAATGGATGTAATAATTTGCGATCATCATCAGCCAAAAGAAGAATTACCAGAAGCACTTGCAGTATTGGACCCGCTTAAACCAGAATGCCAATATCCATTTGATTATTTATCCGGTGCAGGTGTTGCTTTTAAATTAGCTCAGGGAGTTGCTGAAAAAATCGGCAAAAGAGAAATGCCGTTAAAATATCTTGATCTTGTTGCTCTTGCTGCTGCCGCAGATATCGTTCCGTTAACCGATGAAAACAGAGTTTTAGTTAAAGAAGGATTAGATAAAGTAAACACTGATCCGCGCCCGGGAATATTAGCATTAATAGAATCCAGCAGTCTGCAACCCGGCAATTTAAATTCCGGACAAGTAGTATTTACAATTGCACCCAGGATTAATGCTGTTGGCAGATTAGGTGATGCAAGAAGAGCAGTTGAATTATTAATTACTGACAGTGTTGATGAAGCACGAATACTGGCTAAAGTTCTGGAATCCGAAAATTATGAAAGAAGAAAAATTGATGTTGATACTTTTGATAATGCACTTCAGCTTGTAGAAAACTCAATTGATTTTGATAATGAACTTGCAATTGTATTACATCAGGAAGAATGGCATCCTGGTGTTATTGGTATTGTTGCTTCAAGATTGGTTGAAAAGTATTACCGCCCAACAATTATGCTCACAACTATTGATGGAATAGCAAAGGGTTCTGCCCGGAGTATTACTAATTTTAATATTTATGAAGCACTTCAAAAATGTGAAGATATGCTTATACATTTTGGTGGTCATCAGGCTGCTGCCGGATTGGCAGTTGAACTTGATAAGCTGCAGGAGTTTAAAGATAAATTTAATCAGATTGTAAAAGAATCTATAAACGAAGAAGACCTTTTACCGGAAGTTATTATTGATGCAAAGATCAGATTTTCTGATATCACACCAAAGTTTTTACGGATTCTGGATCAGTTTGCTCCATTTGGACCGGAAAATATGAGACCGGTCTTTCTGACTGAAAATGTTGAATTAATTAACACTCCGCGGATAGTAGGCAATAATCATATTATGACTGGTTTTAAACAAAATAAAAGCGATAAGGTATTTGATGCAATTGGCTTTAATATGCGTGAATATTTAGATTTGATCCTGAAAAAAAATACGAAAGTTGATATAGTATATACAATTGATAAAACGGTCAGGGATAGCAGAACCTATCCTCAACTAAGATTAAAAGATATCAGGTTATCAGAAAAAGCAAATTAGGAGTTTACGATGTCTGGTCATTCAAAATGGGCAACAATAAAAAGGAAAAAAGCTGCCCTCGATTCTAAACGAGGGAAAATTTTTACAAAACTTATAAAAGAAATTACTATTGCTGCTCGTACAGGCGGTGATCCTGCGGGTAATCCAAGATTACGTTTGGCAGTTGATAATGCTAAAGCACAAAACATGCCGATGGATAACATAGAACGTGCAATCAAGAAAGCTACCGGTGAGCTTGAAGGAGTTACTTATCACGAATTAACTTATGAAGGATACGGACCGGCAGGAATCGCAATACTGGTTGAAGTTGCTACCGATAATAAAAACAGAACTGTTGCTGAGGTCAGACATTTATTCAGTAAGCATGGCGGTTCAATGGGTGAAACAGGTTCGGTTGCCTGGATGTTTGATAGAAAAGGTATAATCACAATGCCTGCTGCCGGCAAAAATGAAGATGATGTTATGGAAGTAATTTTAGAAGCAGGAGCAGATGATCTTTCAACTCAGGATGAATTTTTTGAAGTTCAAACTTCAGTTGAATCTTTTGAACCGGTAAGAAGAGCACTTGTTGATAAAAACTTTACTGTTGAAAATGCTTCACTTCAATGGATTGCAAAAAATCTTATTGAAGTAAAAGGAGAAGATGCAGAAAAGGCAATGAAAATTATCGAAGCATTAGAAGATATTGATGATGTTCAGAATGTTTATTCCAATGCTGATTTTGTTGAATAGACTTTCTGAGTTCTGCAACACTTTTTTATTCCCACGCAGGTGGGAATTTATTTTTAAATCAACTTAAAATTATTATATGATTATTTTAGGTATAGATCCGGGAACAAGAATAACCGGCTATGGTGTTATCAGATATACCAACAACAGTTTTATAAAAATTACCAGCGGATCAATAAATCTTCCATCTGATAAGCCTATACCTCATAGATTAGAAATTATTTACAACGAGCTTAATAAAATTATAAAACGTCATAAACCGGATGAGCTTGCAATTGAAACTGCTTTTTACGGAAAAAATGTTCAATCAGCAATGAAGATCGGTTATGCCCGCGGAGTTTCAATCCTTTGTGCATTGCATAATAATATACCAACCAGTGAATATTCACCAAGAGAAGTAAAAAAATCTGTAGTGGGAAAAGGTTCGGCAAGTAAAGATCAGGTTTTATATATGATTAAAACTTTACTTAATATTAAATCAGAAAAAATTAAAGTGGATGAAAGCGATGCACTTGCAATTGCACTTTGTCATGCTTTCAGAAAAAATATTCCAATAAAAAAAACAAAGGACTGGAAATCTTTTATTGAAGCACATCCGGAGCGGGTAATAAACAATTGAAAGATTAGAAGGATTAGAAAGATTAAAAAATTGATTTTTAAATTAGTGGAGGATTAAATGAAGATTAATTCATTTGAAGATTTACAAGTTTGGAAGGACAGCAGGATTTTAGTTAAGTCAATTTATCAACTTACTGCTGATGGAAAATTTAATAAAGATTTTGGATTAAGAGAGCAAATTCAAAGAGCTTCAGTTTCTATTATGAATAATATTGCCGAAGGTTTTGAGAGAAATAATAACAAAGATTACATAAAGTTTTTAGGCTATTCTAAAGGTTCTGCTGGAGAAGTTAGATCTATGTTATATGTTGCAACTGATTTGGGATATGTTTCTGATGAGAGTTTTAATTCATTACATCAGTTGTCTGTTAATATAATTACTCAGATTTCTAATTTTATTAAATATTTAAAAACAGTTTCTTTAAAAAAATAATTTTTAAATTTTTAAATTTTTCAATCTTTTTATTTAAAAAATATGATCGGCTATCTTACAGGAAAAATAATTTCATCAAAACCAACTCACATTTTACTCGATGTAAACGGAGTTGGCTATTCGGTAAATATATCTATTAATACGTTTGAAAAAATCTCTGAAAAGGAATCTGCTTCACTTTTTATTTACACTAATGTCAAGGAAGATTCTATTACTTTATTTGGATTTTATACTCAGTCCGAAAAAGACATGTTTGAGCTTTTAATTTCTGTAAGCGGAGTTGGACCTAAATTAAGTATGGTAATATTATCCGGTATTATTGTCGCTGATCTTAAAGAAGCTATCAGAAATGGAAATATTGAAAGATTAATTGCAATCCCCGGTATCGGCAGAAAAACTGCTGAACGAATTATTCTGGAGTTGCGAAATAAAGTTGACTCAATAAAAGCTGAGGGAGAAACAAAAATGCCTTCGGCTAAAGAAGAAGCTGTTGCGGCACTCTCAACACTTGGTTATCAAAGACAAGTTAGTGAGAAAATTGTAAGGGATTTGCTTTCTGAAAATCCGAATTATTCTTTAGAAGAGCTTATTAGAAAAGCTTTGGCGGGATTGAATAAATAATCACCTTACAGAACATTCAAGTTTTATTAATCCATCAAGTTGTGCTACTAATTTATCTCCGCTAACAACTTTACTTACTCCTTTTGGAGTTCCGGTAAAAATTAAATCACCTTTTTCCAAAGTCATCAAAGTAGAAATATATTGAACTATTTCTGCCGGTTTAAAAAGCATTTTGTTCAATTGATCTTTTTGTCTGAACTCATCATTTACTTTTAATGAAATAGTTTCATCAAGGCTTAATTGATAAGCTGATTTTTCTATAAACTCAGAAAGCACAGTTGAGGTATCAAAACATTTTGCAATTGTCCAGGGATGTCCTTTCTTTTTAAGCTCTGATTGAACGTCACGCAAAGTCATATCCAGACCGATTCCGTATCCGGTAATAGCATTCTCTGAAATTTCAAGATCAGCATTTTTTATATTCTCACCGATTAATAATACAAGCTCTGATTCGTGGTGCATATCATTTGAAAAAGCCGGACAAACAATTTCATCACCTGAGTAAATTACAGATGAAACAGGTTTTAAAAATACAACCGGTTTTTCAGGAATCGTATTTCCAAGCTCCTGCACGTGCTCAGCATAATTTCTTCCGACACAAACTATTTTACCAATTGTAATTTCTTTATTGCTGTTTTTAATTTTAATGGTCTTCATTTTCACTGAAACTCTCTTGTAAGTTCTTATAACTCAAACTTCAATTTGATGATATATTTTTTATGTCTTTTGTTTCTTTTTAGTTGCTGCAGGAAATAAAATATTATTCAGAATTAATCTGTATCCGGGAGAATTTTTATAAAGACTTAAATCTGTCGGTGGATCTCCTACAACGTGTTGATAATCTTCAGGATCGTGACCACCATAAAATGTAAATGTTCCTCTTCCGTAATTTCCGTGTAAATATTTTACCTGATCTGTCCCCTGCCTTTCAGCTAATATTATTACCGAATTTTTAATTAAATTTTTTCTGAACATAGTTGTTTGCCCCATAAAACCTTTAATTACATTTGCATGATCTTGTGTTAACATTGTAGGTACCGGATCATACTTTGCAGAAAAATCAAAAAGAGTGAAATAATCATTTTGCTGTAATCCGATTTCCACAGGTTGAATATCAATATCACTATACTCATAAACATAGGGATTCATTTCAAGTTTAAAATCTTTAAAAGCAAAAGTTTTTGAAAAATCCAGTTTTTTCTGTGCATCCGGATCAGCAGCATCGCCATCAAAAACAGATGCACAAATGTCAACACCTTCAGCAGCAAGAGAAATGTCATAAGAATCAGTTGCACTGCACATTGCAAATAAAAATCCGCCCTGCCCTACAAAATTTTTAATTGTTAATGAAACAGCTTTCATCATTTCTGAAACTTTATTGAATCCGTTTTTCTTAGCATTATTTTCATACATAATTTGCTGATCAATATACCATTGTGCGTTACTGAAACTCGCATAAAACTTTCCGTATTGTCCGGTAAAATCTTCGTGATGCAAATGCAGCCAATCATACTTTTCCAGATCACCGCGTAGAATTTCATCATTCCAGACTTTATCATACTTAACTTTTGCATATTCTAATGCTAGTGTAACGGCATCATCCCAGGGAGAAAAACCCGGCGGAACATAAACGGCAATCTTTGGTGCTTTTTCTAATCTAACAACATCCATATTGTTATCTTCACTTTGTACTTCGGAATAGATTTGAGCTGCCTGAGCGAGACTAATTTGCTCAAAATAAACTTCTTCAATTAAACACTCTGAAACAACTTTATCAGACTGATCGATTAAAAACGAACCGCCGCAATAGTTTAATAACCAATCTGCTTTTAAACCATTTTCCAAAGCGTGAAAAGTAACTCCATACGCCTTAAGATGATCAGTTTGTCTGAGATCCATCGGAATAAGAATTTTATTCTGAGCAAACGGGGAAATAGTGATGAGAATAAAAAAACTTAATATTTTAAATAAACATCTAATCATTTGGCAGCAGGATTTATTTGGCAACGTAATAATATATCAAACTCAGCTAAGTTGAAGTGTGTTTTAATAAATGTCAGCCTTCGACAAGATCAGACTGACAACAGAATAAATATAAATTTTAACATACCTAAGCAGATTTAGCATCTGATTTAATAAATATCGGTTCCGAATTTTTTTCAACCACATCTCTGGTAATAATACATTTTTCAATATTCTTTTTAGCAGGAAGATCATACATTATATCGAGCATAAAGTTTTCAACAATAGAGCGTAATGCTCGTGCACCGGTTTTTCTTTCCATTGCCTTTTCAACTATTGCGTCCAGAGCAAACGGATCAAACTCAAGTTCAACACCTTCCATTAAAAACAGTTTTTTATACTGTTTTATTATTGCATTCTTAGGTTCAGTTAAAATATTACGCATTGCTTCTTTAGAAAGCTGATGAAGCGGAGCTGCAACCGGGAGTCTGCCAATCAATTCCGGAATCAATCCAAATTTTAAAAGATCTTCCGGCTGAATAAGTGAAACAAGGTCTTCATCTTTTGTTTTTTCTTTTAAATCAGAAGAAAAACCCATTCTGTTTTCATTTAATCTTTTTGCAATAATTTTATCTATTCCGTCGAAAGCACCGCCGACAATAAAAAGAATATTTTTTGTGTTAAGATTAATTAAACTCTGCTCAGGATGCTTTCTTCCGCCTTTGGGTGGAATTCCGGCTATTGTTCCTTCTAAAATTTTCAACAATGCCTGCTGAACACCTTCACCCGAAACATCACGTGTTATTGATGTGCTTTCACTTTTTCGTGCAATCTTATCTATCTCATCGATATAAACAATTCCTTTTTGTGCACGCTCTAAATTATAATCAGATGCCTGTAATAAATGCACAAGAACCGATTCAACATCATCACCAACATAACCGGCTTCAGTCAAAGTTGTTGCATCTGCAATTGCAAACGGAACATCCAGAGTTTTTGCAAGTGTCTGAGCAAGTAATGTCTTACCAACACCGGTTGGACCAATTAAAAGAATATTGCTCTTCTCAATTTCAACATCATCAAGTTCAAAAAAAGTTGTTCTGGATCCTATTCTTTTATAATGATTATAAACAGCAACAGCCAGAACTTTTTTAGCTCTTTCCTGTCCGATTACATACTCATCAAGTGCTTTCTTAATGGTTTCCGGAGTGTGTTTTGTCCATTTGTTCTGCTTTTGATTTGTTACGGCAGCCATATTGTTCTTAAGAATATCAACACTGCTTCCGATGCAGATATCACAGATGTAAACATCAGGTCCGGCAATCATGCTTCCGACATCATTTCCATCTCTTCCACAGAAAGAACATTTAACAATTTTCTGTCCGGGTTTTTTAGACATTGTTTATCCTAACTAATTTTTTTCTTTAACTCAATTATATTTTGTCTTGCTTCATCAAGGTAAAGCGATCTTGGAAACTTAATGAGCAGACTTTCATACGACTCAATTGCTTTATCAGGAATCTTTAAACCATACTGATAAATCCTGCCCTGCAAATATAACGCTTTATCAGAATAAATATTTTTCTCTGCTTCTTCGGCAATAACTGTAAGCGCTGAAACAGCACTTGAATATTCATCATTTGCAACCAGCATTTCTGCACTCCGCATCTTAGCTATGGAGTGAAAAATAAACGCCTGCGGATTTTGAGCAATCTGATCATAAATGTTCTTAGCTTCTTCAAATTTATGCTGTTCAGTTAAAAATTCTGCTTTACAATACAGTGATAAATTAGACGAGTCATTTTTTGCATTGTTCAGTAAAATGGAAAATTCTATTGCATCATTTGCTAAGTTATCCTTTAGATTTCCCATAACAGCCAGTAATTTCTTTCTTGCTGATTCAAAATCATCTTTGTATGAAAATATCCGTGAAAGCTTGTAATTGGAGTAACTGCGGTCATCCGGATTTGCTCTCGGAAGATCTGTAACAGATTTAAAATATTTTTCTGCTTCATCCAGTCTGCCTTTTTGAATAGCTATATTCCCAAGCTCAATTAACGCAAGCGAATTAAATTTTGACATCGGATAATTTTCTGTTATGATGTTAAAATAATTTTCCACTCCTTCAATGTCATTAAGATAATATTCATAAAGGATTCCTATTCTTAGATAAGCTTCAATTGCAACATCGGAATGTTTATAAATATCTGTTATATCTTTATATGCTTCAATTACCGGCTGAACATCTTTTCCATCTGCTGCTTTCGGAATAAAAAATGTTTTCCACTCTGGATTAGCTGATTTATATTTTGCAACGAATATAGCCTCTTTAGATTTTGCATAGCCAAGTTTAGCAGCTGGAATAATCTCTTCATTCTTATAATTATCAAGAATATACTGAAAAACATTTAATGCGACTTCAAAAGCATTTTCACGATAAATAAAGTTTGCAAATGACAGCAATTCACTTCCTTTATCGTTTCCTTTTTTATCCAACTCTTTATAAATAATAAAAGCTTCTTCATAATTTTTTTTCTCAATCAATAACCTTGCAAGCAAATAAGAGAAATTCAGATCATAAGATTTAAATTTTTTCACAACTTCAATTGTTTCATCAATAGCGCCGGGCTTATTAGAATATGAAAGGATTTTGCTTTCAATTTGCTGATATTGAGCAGGATTAGCTTTTATAAGATTGCAATACTCATTTGCTGCTTCGCGATAACGCATTGTAATTTGGTAAAGTTCAGCAAGATCATAAGAAAATAAATAAGGATCTTTTGATAATGCTTTCCCGAGATTCAGATATTCGATTGCTTTTTCAAAATCACGCTTTTCAATTGCATAGTTAGAGATTATCCGGATAGTCATTTGATTGGATTTAAACTGTTCGATAGCATCTTCCCAGATTTTATAAGCTTTGTTACGATCACCCGCTGTATAGTATGTTGAACCAAGCATTCCATATAAATTAACATCCTGGGGTACAATTTTAATCCTGGACTCAATCAATAAAACAGATTCATCATATTTTTTCAACTGCAGGTAAAGCGTATTAAGTTTATTAAAGAACTGAATATTGGTAGGATCTTTTTTATTCAGTCCCTCAACTATTTCAACAGCTTTACCAAGATTACCTTGTTGTTCATAGCTTTCAGCAAGCATAAACTGATTTTGATCCATTTGGTTTTGCTGTGCTAAAGCAGAATAAAATAAAAACAATGTTATAAGTATTTTCTTTATCATATTATAAAAATAGCAATTATATAGTGGCTTTCAAGGGGAGAAATAAGGTTATCTAACCGCAATCTTATTTCAAAAGACGGTTTATAAAAACACTTTTTCAGATTAAGTATTTCCTAATAAATCCCGAGTTGTGAATTAATTATACTATTTAATTGTTTGTCCAATTCAAAAACAACTCTACAATATTATCAATTGGCAGTATTAAAGCTAATTAAAATCCCGCCAGTAAAGCCCCAATTGAAATTTCCTTCTGTTAACCCGAATGATGGTCCAAAATAAACGTGCTTTGCAACTAGAAATGGTAAGGAGAAACCCAAAGCAATTACTGGACTTCCGCTGGATTCTCCAACAGGGATCCCTGCAGCAAATGAAAATATAGGATACCAGCTTAACTTCTGGTGAATTTTAATTTCACTTCCAAATTCAAATCCCAACAACAATATGTCGGTGCTTGCATTAGATAGTGTATAACCAATATTTACCTCAAGCTGAGCTTTCTTCTTAATAAGAACAACTCCGAGTGCAACTGTTTGGGACCTAACTTCGATTTCATCTCCTGAACCATACGTACTCAATTTTATTTTGGAAGTTGAACTAGAAAAACCAAATTCAAAAAATCCGCCAAGAGCAAAGCCGGCGCCAATAGATGTTGCGTGACTGTTTTTTAAACTTGAATAACCTCCATCTGCAAAAAATCCTGCTTCTCCCTTTTCTAAAAAAATACCTTGTGCGAAACTGCTTGCTATAGAAAATAAAAGAAACATCAATACTGCCAAAATAAAACTGTTCTTCATTTTAACTCCCCTTAATGATGAATAAGTGTAGTGCAAATTTAGAGTGATTTGTTTGAATGTTACAAGTGAATAGTTTAAACTATTCGTAGCGATAACACATCACTTTAATTCCTTTCTCAAGAGAGACTGTGTGAAAATTAAAACCGTTAAAAGGAATTGTAAATTTTACTTGTTTATATCACTCTTATACAAAGATGCAATTATCTCTTATTTGAAAAAATACAAAAACGAAGAAAATATTTCTCTTTTTTAAATAATTTGATGGAATAATCTTTGTTGTTTAACGGCGTTAAATCTAATAATCTCTCTAATTAGATAATTATTCTTTTAGTAAAATTTAGTGTTATTATATATTTTTCAATAGACAATTGAGCATATTTTTTATAAATAACTTATCATCAACAACATAAAGGATTAACAAAATGCGTAAATTATTTTTGATCTTACTGTTTGCTTTTACATCTCTAATCTATTTTGCCTGCGATTCCGCTGAAACACCGGCAGACAATTCCGATATCCCTGGTGATCCATCAGGCGTAACAGTACCGGCAACTACAAAAAACAATGTGTTACCATCTGCTACATTTACTGCTGTTGGTAACAGGGTAAAATTAAACCTGCTCGGTTTACTTGATCCCACAACACAGCAACCAATTGCATTTAGCTATAACGCTTCTAATCCACAAAGTTCTAATCTTTTTATACAGGAAGATGGAGTTGTAAAAGGACTAAAAGTAACAAAAGTTGGAACCGGCAATATTCTTACTGCCGATGTGGTGTTTTTAGTTGATAACTCAGGCAGTATGGATGATGAAGCTGATTCTGTTGCAGCAAGCATAATTGAATTTGCAAATTTCTTACAGGCAAGCGGACTTGATGTAAAATTTGCAGTAGTTGGTTTCTCTGTAAGTGGAGATATTAATGGTGGAATTAATTTTACCACCGCTCAAAAACTAAGTACATATTTAAATCATTCAACTGGAACTTATAGAACCGAAGGTTTTTCAGGACCAGATAGCGCTGCTCTTGAAACCAGAGCATATAACTTTGGTTATGCAGGAGATGAAAACGGAGTAATGGCAGCATTCTTTGCTGATTCAGTTTATTCCTGGAGACCAAGTGCACAGCGTGTAATGATATTATTTACAGATGAACCTACACAGAATATGGATGGTAAAACCTGGACAAATGCACAAGCTTGTAGTTTACTTAGTGGTAAAGCTACAATACATACTGTGTTTAGCGAAGATACCACATATTATTCTAGTTACTGGAATCAGTATAATGAGAGACCTTGGGAAGTTTCCACCTGTACCGGCGGTACTGTTAAATTCATTCCTTATGATGCAACTGGCTTAACTTTAAAAGATCTTCCCGTTGCCGGCGCACTTGCCAACAGTTATCTTGTTGAGTATGTTTCATCACAAACCGGTAAAGCGCATACTGTAAAAATCACTGTTTCTACTTCAACTGCTGATGGTGTTCAAACATTCAATGTAACATATTAGCACTAGCTTATAAAATTATTAAAAGCCAGTTACGCTATTGTAATTGGCTTTTTTTTACTAAAAACATATCCCATACAATTAAAACTTCATTGCTAAACATATCATTCTTTGGTACTTTTAACGGTTAAATTTTGAAAAAATGAAAAAAATTTTAATTCTGGGCTCCACCGGCTCAATTGGTGTAAATGCCCTCGATGTGATTAGAAAATTCCCCGATAGATTTAAAGTTGTAGGTTTAACTGTAAATTCCAAAATCGATGCGTTGGAAAAACAGATAAAGGAATTCCAACCTGAATTTGTTGTTGTAACCGACGAAACCAAAGCCAAAGAACTTAAATCTAATATTGCAGGGCTTTGTAAAGTTTTTTCCGGTTATAATGAATTGTTAGAATCCGTAACTCAAATGGATTATGATATTCTTGTTGGTGCGATGGTTGGGTTTGCCGGACTTGCGCCAACTCTTGAAGCAATTAAGCGTGGAAAGAGAATTGCACTAGCTAATAAAGAAACTCTTGTTGTTGCCGGTGAAATCGTAACAAAACTTGTTCTTGAACATAGTGCACAGATTATTCCTGTGGATTCTGAACATTCTGCTATTTACCAATGTCTGATAGGTGAAAATCTGAATGAAGTTGAAAAGCTTATTTTAACTGCTTCCGGCGGACCTTTTTTGAACAAAGATAAATCGTTCTTTGAAACTGCAACAATAGATGAAGCACTTAATCATCCCAACTGGAAAATGGGAAGCAAAATCACAATTGATTCTGCAACAATGATGAACAAAGGACTTGAAGTTATTGAAGCAAAATGGCTGTTCGGTTTACCTGTTGAAAAAATAAATATTGTTATCCATCCGCAGTCAATAATTCATTCGATGGTTCAGTTTGTTGACGGATCGATAAAAGCACAGCTTGGTTTGCCGGATATGAAATTACCGATACAATATGCGCTTACTTTTCCGGAAAGATTAAAGAATGATTTCGAGCGGACTAATTTACCGGCAATCAATAATTTTACTTTTTTTGAGCCGGATTTTGATAAGTTTGAATGTTTAAAGTTAGCATATAATGTAATTAGAACCGGTGGAATAACACCTTGCATTTTAAATGCTGCAAACGAAATTGCAGTAGATAAATTTTTAAAAGGAAAAATAAAATTTTCTCAAATACCTTGTTTGATTGATAAAGCACTGAATCATATTGAAAATCATTTTGAACCTGATATTGAAACAATTTTTGAATGTGATAAAATTACAAGGGAATTTGTTTTAGATGCTGTGGTCTAGATGCTGGATGCTTGATGTTAGATACTGGATGCTGGATATTGAATGGATTAGATTTTTAATTTTTTAGATGAAATTAGAATAAAATAATAAATTATAAAGATTTAGAGATCTGGCAACTGGCAAGGGTAATTGTGACTGAAGTTCATAATATGACTTTGAATTTACCTAAATTTGAGATGTGTGAAGAAGGAAGTCAGATTCGGAGATCTAGTAAATCAACAAAATCAAATATAGTAGAAGGATACGGGAGAAGAATTTATAAAAACGAATATATCAGATACATTATTTTTGCATTAGCATCAAACAATGAAACACTTGATCATTTGGAAAATCTGTTCGAAACAGGTTCTTTAGCTGATAAAGTCTTATATGATGAACTTCATAATAAAATTGAAGTTTTAGGTAAAAAGTTAAATCGTTTTTTACAAACAGTTCAAATCAAACATTTGAGTGATAAAAAATAATTGAAGAAAAAAGGATCAAGTATCCAGAAACTAGTATCAGGAAACAATAGTCTTAGACTGAGTTCGTCAAAGGATAATACAAGAATTTTGTTTATTCACTTTAGACGAAATTAACGAAATCACAACTTTGAATAAGGAGTTTTTCTTATAATGGATTATATAATTTATTTTGCAATTACAATTGGAATTTTGGTATTCATACACGAATTCGGGCATTTTGCTGCTGCCAAGCTGAGCGGAATGCGTGCTGATGTTTTCGCTATCGGATTTGGAAGAAGATTATTCGGCTGGAATAAAAAATCCGGCTTCTCGTTCGGCGAACTTCCAAAAGATTTTGATGGCGAAGGACACACCGATTATAGATTAAGTTTATTACCGCTTGGTGGTTATGTTAAAATCGCAGGAATGGTTGATGAAAGTATGGATACAAGTTTTGCTAATAAAGAACCACAACCTTATGAATTCCGTGCAAAACCGGTTTGGGCAAAAATATTTGTAATAACTGCCGGCGTTATGATGAATCTCTTATTGGCATGGGTAATCTTTTGGGGTGCAAATTTCTTTCAGGGCAAACCAATAACACCAACAACCACACTTGCTTTTGTTGAGGATAGCAGTGCTGCTGCTTTATCAGGATTTCACACAGGCGATAAAATCCTTAGCATCAATGGAAAACAAGTTACTAACTGGGAAGATCTTCGTGCACAAATATTTATAAACACACTTGGTGAAAATCTAAATGTTATATTAGAACGAAATGGTCAGATTGATAACATTTCAATTGATAGAAAATTAATTTCAGAAGATGAAAGCAAATCCCTTTATTTAATTCCGCAAGGTGTTCGTCCGGGAATCGGTGATGTCCTAAAAGATTCACCGGCAGAAAGAGCCGGATTTAAACCAGGCGATATTTTATTGAGTTTAAATGGAACTCAACTTTATTCTGCAAAGCAAACAACAGAACTGATATCAGCTAATGCCGGGAAAGAAATTCATTTTGTTGTGAAGAGAAAAAATGAAGAACTTAATCTTTCAGTAACACCGGGAGAAGACTCAAAGATAGGTGTTGCAATAGGTCCGGTATTTATGGGCGAAACAAAAATGCAGACTTACGGCGCTTTTGCATCTATTTATTATGGATGGAAAGATATTGAAAAGATGACAGCGCTTACCTTCCAAATGGTTGGAAAAGTATTCTCTGGAAATGTTGAAGTTGGAAAAGCTTTTGGCGGACCAATTAAGATTGCACAAATAGCTGCAAAGTCTGCCGATTCAGGTTTATCAAGCTTTTTATATTTTCTTGCTTTACTAAGTTTAAGCCTTGCCATACTTAACATTATGCCGTTCCCCGTTTTGGATGGGGGTCATTTGGTAATGATAATAATTGAAGCAATAATCAAAAGAGAAATACCGATTAAAGTAAAGATGGCAATTCAAAACACAGGGTTTATCATATTGCTTTTACTAATGGCATTTATCATCTATAATGATATAATTACCTTATAGAGTAGATTATTCTTTACAATAATTCTTATAAATCTTTGCGTGAAATGTTATAACAGGCATTTCACGCAAGGTTTGCAAGGATGAAAATAACGGATAATACATCGGTTATAATAAAAAGTTGTTTTAATTTTTTCCCATTTATCACTTTTCTTTACCAATCATAAAATTTATTCCTGTTACAAGGATTTCAACTGATAAGTTTCGGCACAGGAATAACCGGATTCTATTTTAACATCGATAAGATTATATTTGATATGAGAGCTGTAACTATTACAACAAAGTTTGGCTTTAATAAAAATCAAACTGAAAATTTACATAAGACAATAAACAACTTGAAAAGAAAAAATCTATATTGGATAACTCAGCTTTCCGGTTGGGGATTATTTATAATTGCAAATCTCTTAGTGATCTCTTCATTTGAACCACTTACATTAAATAAAATTGCTTTATGGATTTTCCTAGGCATTGTTGGTTTACTTGCGTCTCATCTTTACCGTCATTACATAAAAAAACATAACTGGTCAAATCTTCCGTTAAAGAAAATTGCACCAAGAGTAATTTTGGGCAGTTTTGTAAGTGGTCTGATAATTTTCATCCCTGTTTATTTAGCCGGTTATATTTTACAAATAAATAAAAACTCAGAGCATTTAATCGCTTCTATTGTAATGAGTATAATTAATTTAACAAGTATAATGCTTGTATGGTCGCTTATTTATTTTGCTATCCATTATTTTGAGAACTCCAAGAAAGCAGAAATTGAAGCATTAATATTTGAAGCTGCTGTAAAAGATTTTGAACTGAAAACTTTAAAGGCTCAGTTAAATCCGCATTTTATGTTTAATGCAATGAACAGCATCAGAGCTTTGATTGAAGAAGATCCGCAAAATGCAAAAGATGCCATTACAAAACTTTCCAACATAATGAGATATACATTAAGGATTGAAAGAACTGAAACCGTTCCTCTTTCTGATGAATTAAAAACTATACAGGATTATCTTGATTTGGAAAAAATAAGATTTGAAGAAAGATTACAATATAATATCAGTTCAACTCCTTCCGCTGACAGAGTTGAAATTCCGCCAATGATGGTTCAGACATTAGTTGAAAATGGAATAAAGCATGGTATTTCAAAATTAACCGATGGCGGAAAAATTAATATTGCCGCTTCTACAAATGATTCCGTGTTAGTAATTCAAATAAGAAACGATGGCAGATTTAATGAAGATGCAATGAAAGTTTCACAAGGTTTTGGTGTTAGTAATACAAAACAAAGGCTTTCTCTTTTATACGGAGAAAAAGCATCATTAACTTTAAATAACGAAAATGAAAATAAAGTTTTAGCAACACTTAAAATTCCGTTAGGAGATACAAAATTATGAAAGCATTAGTAATTGATGATGAAAGATTAGCAAGAACAGAATTAATAAGATTACTCGAACCATTTAAGGAAATCGAAGTAATTGGTGAAGCGGTAAACTCAGATGATGCGCACAACAAAATATCGGAGCTTAATCCGGATGTTATTTTTCTGGATATTCAGATGCCGGGTAAAAACGGATTTGAACTTCTTGAAGAGTTGGATACAGTTCCAAAAGTTATATTTACCACAGCTTACGATGAATATGCTTTAAAGGCTTTTGAGTTTAATGCTCTTGATTATCTTTTAAAACCGATCGAGCCATCACGACTTGAAGAATCAATAAAAAAACTTATTGAAGGAAAACGAAAAGAAAAATCACATACGGAAGCTCATGAAATTTTAACTTCTGATGATCAGGTTTTTGTAAGAGACGGAGATAAATGCTGGTTTGTTAAATTAGAAAAGGTAAGATTGCTAGAATCAGAAGGAAATTATGTAAGATTATTTTTTGATGACAACAAGCCGCTTATACTTCGCACATTAAATTATCTTGATGAAAGACTGGACAGCAAATCATTTTTCCGTGCAAGCAGAAAACATATTATAAATCTTAAATGGGTTGAAAGCATAGAGCCATGGTTAAACGGCGGATTGCTTGCTAAACTAAAAGGCGGACATAAAATTGAAGTTTCCAGAAGACAGGCTGTTAAGTTTAAAGAGATGCTCAGTCTTTAAGTCAATAGCACACAGATTTTACGGATGTTACTGATTTAAACTGATTAATTAGTTCGGTTAGTTTTTTAATTATTTAGTTAAGCAATTCCCAGGCAACGCCAAATCTAAAGTTTCTTTCAGGCATAGGATAATAAGGTGTTATGTAATATTTATTATCAAGTAAGTTTTCGAAAGTAAAATATACAATTGCTACCTTTTGAATTTCACCAACAAGAGTAAAATCAACTTTATATGAAGATGGAACTTCCAGTAAGCCATTTTCAAAAGTGAAGACTTTATTTTTGCCTGTGTAATAAAACACAAAACCTGTCTTTAGATTAAGATTATTGTTAAATAAAATATTTTTGTAATACAATCCTGTTTGTGTTTGAAAATTAGGAACATTTATGTCGTAAGAACCATTTTCAGAATAAAAGGACAGTAAGGATTCAAACAGAAAAACACCATAATTAAATTTCACATTGCCGGAAAATCCACTCAGGTTTCCAAACAAGGAAATATAGTTTAAATTAAATACAGGATAACTTCTATATTTAAACTCATTTAAAAAGTATTTAACATCAGCGGCGAAAATATCTGAAGAATATTTTAGACCAGCTTCAACAAATGAATATTCAGTAGATGAGCTGTTATTTGGTTTCAAAAAAGAAGCACCCATATAACAGCTTATATGTTCCTTTACTTTAACTAATAAATCAAAACCCAATCCATTACTTGTGTAATCAATACTGAGCTGTCGATTAAATTGTGAATAATCAGAATTAGTCTTAGATATTTTATAAAACAACGACGGAATAAAATTGCTATCAACATTTGCAGTAAGAATCACAGAACCTGAAAAATTATTTTGACCGGTTTGAAGAGTATTTAATTGCGGAATTGGTTCAGCTAAAGCAGAAGATGCAATTTTACTTTTTTCATAATCAAGATCAAAGTCAAGATTAAACAAACCATAATTCACTCGGTTTTTAATATCAAAACCATAAGTCTTTGTTTCGGCATATCCGTTAGAACTTGTTTCTTTTTTATAATCATTATAAAGATAGAAAACACTTGCATCAGTTTTTAACCAATCAGTCGGAGCAGCTAAAACTCTTAATCTAGGTAAATGAGTTAGCACGTTTAGTTTTCCTTCAGGATAAAGCATTGGAGCATTAAGATAATCATACATAATCTGATTAACATCACGACCCATTGAGTTTATACTGTCAACATTAACTCCTCCGCTGTATCCGGCTGTATAATCATTTATATTATATGAGGCAATAATATTTACATCATTCGAAAGAAGATATTTAAGTTTAAATTTTCCTTGCCAGATCGAGTAATCAGTTGCCTTGTAGGTTCTGTCGAGTATTCTATTAGTAATCGAAAAAGAGCCATATAATCTTTTCATCAATTGGACATTAAAACTTCCGTCAAGCATTAAATTGCGATTTGCTCCCTGATAGTATCTTAATCTGGAATAAGGTTTAAGTCTTATGGAATCTTTTGTAATAAAATTTACAGAGACAGGATTATTACTGGTTCCATATAAAAATCCGCGCGGCAGCGGAATAATTTCAATTGAATCAATATCTTCACTTTGTATCAGGTTCAGATTAAATGAATTTAACAATCTGTTATTTAAAGATATTCCATCCAATAAATAACTGACAGCATTATTGCCAACTCCATAAAGAAAAGTTTCGTTAGGTTGTCCGGCAAATCCCAAATCTTTTATAAAGTTAAATGGAAATAATCTTAAATAATCACCTGCATATTTATAATCGTTGTGGGTAATCTCTTCATTACTGATAATAAAATATTTATCAGTTAATGTTGAAGAGTTTAATGGAATGATATCTTCTTTTTTAAAAGAAATCAATAAAGAATCATTTATAGTTATTAAATCCCGGGCAGTAAATGTAGTATCATTTAATATTCTTACTTTCGTTTCAAGTGAATCAACAACTTGTGCTGATACATAAAACTGTATTATCAAAAAAATGACTGCAATTCTTTTATACATAAAGAAGATAATCTGCTAAAAATTACTTACGTCAAAATAAAGAATTAACTTCACCTCAACAAAGCAGTAATTAACACAGAATCCGGAGTGTCTTTTTCACTCCTGTTTATCAGGCTTTGCGGGTTATCAAAATATTTATATCAGTTCTTTTCTTTTCAGATAAAATATATTTATTTTCGCTTTGTAATTTAACTTCATTCATAAACTAAAAGAGAGGGCTATTTATGGCTGCAAAACCAATGACCAAGGGCCAGATTCTTGACCACCTGGCAAAGAAGACCGGTGTTACAAAAAAATTAGCTGGTCAATTTTTAGATGAGCTCGTAGCTTTATCATATAAAGAAGCTAAGAAGGCATTTACAATACCTGGATTAGGTAAATTAGTTGTTGTAAACAGAAAGAAAAGAATGGGAAGAAACCCCGCTACCGGTGAAACAATGGTTATTCCCGCAAAGAAAGTATTAAAATTCAGAATAGCTAAAGCAGCAAAAGATGCAGCTCTAAAATAAAATTACTTAAATTTGTTTAAAGCGAAGTACAAGCAATTGTTCTTCGCTTTTTTTGTTTTAAGAGGTATGAATGGATGAAATAATTTATTCAATTGAAAAATCACTTGAGCCTGCTGAATTTATTGAGGTGCTTAAAAACAGCGGACTCGATAAACGGAGACCAGTTAATGATGAGCCAAGAATAATAGCAATGTGCAACAATGCATCATTGATAGTAACAGCACGATTAAACGGAAAATTAATCGGTGTTGCAAGATCAATTACTGACTTTGTTTATTGTACATATCTTTCAGATCTGGCTGTTGATCTTAAATACCAGAAAACCGGAATTGGAAAAAAACTTATAGAAGAGACAAAAAAGGCAGCTCTGCAGGCAAAACTTATTTTACTTTCTGCACCTGATGCAGTTGAATTCTATCCTAAAATCGGGATGAAAAAACATAATCATTGTTATTATATAGATGATATAAACGAACTAAAATAGATTCGCTTTAACTCATCATCTTTTATTCTCTTTTAGTAAATTTAATCAGTCAAAATCTTTTTAAGTTGTAACAATCATAATTCCTAAAAAAAAACAACAGAATAATTATTCCGGATAAATATATGCTCAGAAGAATTTTTATAATATCAGTTCTTATCAGTTCAATAAATTATGCTCAGAAAATTTATGATTTAATTCAACCGTTAAACTTATTACAAGAAGGAAAAACTACAGTTCTCCTAAGTGATATTTTTTATTCAGATAGCTATGATGTTGAGTTTTCTTCCGGTAAAAACGTTAATGTTGAATATAATGTCTCATCGAATGAAGTTTCATTTATACCAAAAGATAATTTTTCAGGAATAGAATTAATTTCATTTAAACTTAATGGGGAAAAATATCAGTTACCTGTAAAGCTGATTAGAACAAAAAAATATCTTTTCACTTACAAACCCGAATCCGGAGAAAAACAGGTTAACCTGTTTGGTCAATTCAATAGCTGGGATCGCCAGAGCTTACCAATGAAAGATCTTGACGGTGATGGAACGCTTGAAGTTGAAATCCCGCTTGATCCCGGCAGATACGAATACAAATTTTTTATCGATGGAAAAGAAGTTGTTGATCCGGCTAATCCGGTTAAAGTATCAAATGGAATGGGTGATTTTAATTCGGTACGAATAATAGAAGAGCCGATGACTGACAAAATGTTCCTTCACATTATCGGAACAGAAAATAAGGACAATGAGATTATTTTAAAATTTTATTTTGAAAATATAGATAGAAGTAATTTTGTTGATGAAAAAAGTCTGATCGCTCTTTTTGATAATAAATTATTTCCCGAAGAATTGATAAAACTAAAAGGGAGAGAAATCAGCCTTATATTAAAAGGGAAAATGCTTTCAGGAAATCATTACGTACGGCTTGCTGTTAACAGAATGGGAAAACACAGTAATATTCAAACTGTTCAGCTACACAACGGAATTATTGCTGGTAATTCTGATTTTCATACATTGAATGATAATATAATTTACAATTTGATGATTGACCGGTTTTGTAACGGCGATACATCCAATGATTCGCCAATTATTCATGATTCTCTTTTCATTCAGGCAAATTATCAGGGTGGTGATCTGCAGGGATTAATCAACAAACTACAAGAAGGATATTTTGATCAGCTTGGAATTAATGCATTCTGGCTTTCGCCCATTGTTGATAACACTAACAACGCTTACAGAGAATATCCGGCACCTCATCGCTGGTACACAGGCTACCACGGCTACTGGCCTGTTTCTTCAACAAAAGTTGAAGAGCATTTTGGTAATATGAATCTCGTAAAAAAATTTGTTGAACTCGCACATCAGAAAAAATCAAGCGTGTTTCTGGATTATGTAGCTCATCATGTTCACAAAGAGCATTGGATGTGGAAAGATCACCGCGACTGGTTTGGTAATTACAATCTGCCCAACGGAAGATTAAATTTGCGATTATGGGATGAATACAGATTAACTACCTGGTTTG
>Ga0116185_1000885_pt1 | contig 32118 bp, 31 predicted proteins | sample AD_JPNNA7_MetaG_FD_89754 | JGI IMG/M metagenome (GOLD analysis project Ga0116185, IMG submission 89754) | Active sludge microbial communities of municipal wastewater-treating anaerobic digesters from Japan - AD_JPNNA7_MetaG | ecosystem: Engineered > Bioreactor > Anaerobic > Digestate | place...
CTGATAAAAGAATCTATCATTCATGACTTAAGTCAAGGAATTGGTCTTAGCTGATGGATATCTTTTAAGTGTTTATTATGAAAATTATATAAAAACACCCTTTTCTTAATAAAAAGATAGGAAGAAAAATCATAAGTAAGATAAAAATAATGTAAAGGTAAAGGGGATTAGCTTTTCATAATATTTGATATTTCTTCAACATAATGATTAATTCAATAATCATTATCTTTGCCTTGTCTATTTTAAAAAGGAAAAATAATGCCCGAAACAATTAAACATGAAAGATTAATTGATGCAGTTAACTAATTGTAAGCAAGCAGATAATTAAAAAGCCAAACGGAAATATTACGTTGTTTGCTTTTGGTAAAGATGAATCATTAACTGAACATACATCTCCGTTTGAAGCAGTAGTTTATGTAATTGATGGTGAAATGGAAATTACAATCGGAGGGAATCCGCATAACATAAAAGCAGGCGAGTATCTTATTATGCCTGCAAATGTATCGCATGGATTAAGAGCGATAGCAAATTCCAAAATGCTATTAACTATGATCAAGTAAAAAAACAGGATAATGGAAGAGAATAAATACGCAAAGATAATATCTGATATGTCTGAGTGGGGGAATACGATTTCAGCATTATTGTTTTTTCAAAGAGAAGTCTGCAGGTTGAATGACTGGAGCTATTCTGAAATATGGCAGTTGGATAAATCAGAAAAGTTTATGGTTTGGGCCGGCTATTGGAGTAACAACGATAGTCATTTTGAAAGATTCTCTAAGTATAGTTCTTATTTTAAATTTGCAGTTGGGATTGGAATCATTGGAAAAGCCTGGAAAGAAAAGCAGCCTATAGTGTTTGAAGATTTAGTGAATGAACGGACATTTCTAAGAAATGATATTTTAATAAAGGCTGGTTTAAATTCTTCAATTAGTATCCCGATTATTCAGGGTGAGAAAATAACAAATGTAATATGTGTTTATTTTAATAAAATTAAAGATACAGATAGAAAAGAATGCGAAATTATATTTAATTCATTGAGAGAAATATCTTTTAATGAAAATCTTAATAAAACCGGATAAAACGAATTTGATTAATTTAAAATAAACTCATAATTTAATCGGATTAAAAAATCCGATTATATTTTTTTTGATAAAAAATATGATCGTCCCTTAAACTTACAATTATAGAAAAAATCTTATATAAACTTAAAAGGAGTATTTATGTTCGTGTTTTCATTTAAAGAAAAATTTTTATTTACCTTGCTGCTGTTTTTGGGATTAGTTGTGTTCACATCTTGTGGTGATAATACAAGTAAAGAACCTTCTAAAACTGATAAAACAGAAAATACAAGCGGACTTACAGCTTTTGAACTTGAAAATGGAATTGGTCCGGTTAAGAAAAAATTGGAATTAGGTCCTATTGATCCGGTTCTTGTAAAAAAAGGGCAGGAGATATTTGACTCAAAATGTGCAGCTTGTCATAAATTGGATGAACGATATGTTGGTCCTGCACAAAGAGATATAATCAAAAGAAGAACACCGGAATACATAATAAACTATATGTTAAATCCGGATGAAAACCTGCAGAGGCATCCTGAAGCAAAAAAATTACTTGCTGAATATATGACCCCGATGCCAAATCAAAATCTTACTATAGATGATGCAAAAGCATTGCTTGATTATTTTAGAAAAGTAGCTGAAGAAAAATAACTAATTAAAAAGGATCGCTTATGAAAAACATTTCAAAAAAATTTCTATTTGTTGCACTCGGAACTTTATTTGTGGTTGTTCTGGCTTATGTCGGATGTAATCAGTCTAAAAGTTCTTTATCAGGTAACGAAGCTGAAAGAGTTTATGTTGCCCCTGGTAACTATGATGAGTTTTATTTATTTACTTCCGGAGGGTTTAACGGACAGATGGGAGTAATGGGACTTCCATCAGGAAGACATTTTAAAACCATCTCAGTTTTTTCACAAAATCCGGAAACAGGTTACGGATATTCTGAAGAAACAAAGGCAATGTTAAATACAACTTACGGATTTATTCCCTGGGACGATGCACATCATCCTGAACTTTCAATGACTGATGGCGTGCCTGATGGAAGATTTATTTTTATAAACGGAAATAATACTCCGAGAGTTGCAAGAATTGATCTTAAAGAATTTGAAACGAAAGAAATTATTGAGATACCAAATTCAGCAGGTAATCACGGTTCTCCTTTCGTAACTGAAAATACGGAGTATATTGTTGCTTCTACAAGATTCAGTGTTCCGATTCCGCAAAGTGATGTTCCGATTTCATCATATAAAGAAAATTTTAAAGGAACTATCAGTTTTATTAAGCTTGATCCGCAAACAGAAAAAATGAATCTGGAATTTCAAATAATTGTTCCGGGTTTTGATTACGATCTTGCTCATGCAGGTAAAGGTCCCTCACACGATTGGGCTTTCTTTACAAGTTATAATTCTGAGCAGGCGAATACACTGTTAGAAATTAACGCTTCAAAAAATGATAAAGATTTTATTGCAGCTGTTAATTGGAAAAAAGCTGAACAATATCTGAAAGAAGGTAAAGCTAAAACTGTTGACGCTGAGTATTACAGAAATTATATCGATGATAAAACTCATACAGCAGTAAGTCAGCTTAATAAACAGGTAAAAGTTCTTGATCCTAAAGATTGTCCGGGAATGATTTATTATCTGCCTACTCCAAAATCACCTCACGGAGTAGATGTTGATCCAACAGGTCAATATATTGTTGCCGGCGGTAAATTAGCTACTGTTATTCCTGTTCATTCATTTGATAAAATGATCAAGGCTATTGAAGGCAAACAATTTGATGGTGAAGTTAACGGAATTCCTATTCTTAAATATGATGCAGTTGTTGCCGGTGAAGTGTCAAATCCGGGACTTGGTCCTTTGCACACAGAATTTGATGGTAATGGATATGCATATACCTCATCATTTATTTCATCTGAAATTGTTAAATGGAAATTAGGAACCTGGGAGGTTGTTGACAGAATCCCCACTTATTATTCAATCGGGCACTTATGTATTCCGGGTGGTGACAGTAAAAAACCCTGGGGTAAATATGTTGTAGCTCTTAACAAAATTACTAAAGACAGATATCTTCCAACCGGTCCTGAACTTACACAATCAGCACAACTGATAGATATTACCGGTGATAAGATGAAACTGCTTCTTGATTTTCCGACAATAGGCGAGCCGCATTATGCACAGGCTATTCCTGCTGAAATTTTAATGAAAAATTCTCAGAAGATTTACAAGATTGAAGAGAACGGAAATCCTTATGCAGTTAAATCTGAGAAAGATACCCGTGTTGAGAGAAAAGGAAATGAAGTGCATGTATATATGTCTGCAATAAGAAGTCACTTTTCACCAGATAATATTGAAGGTATAAAAGTAGGTGATGTGGTTTATTTCCACGTTACAAACTTGGAACAAGATTGGGATATACCGCACGGTTTTGCAATGAAAGGGATGAACAATGCCGAGTTATTGATAATGCCCGGTCAGACACTTTCAATTAAGTGGGAACCCAAGAAAGTTGGAGTATTTCCGTTCTACTGTTCAGATTTCTGTTCAGCATTACATCAGGAAATGCAGGGATATATCAGAGTATCACCTGCTAATTCAAATGTTCAGCTATCTTATAGTTTAGGAAAATAATAAGTTGTTAAAGAGGAACTGGAAAACAGTTCCTCTTCTTTTTTGAGGAAAATATGAAAACTAAATCGGCTGTTTTAATTGCTATTGGTGCGTTAATACTTATTCTTACCTTTTTTTTCCCGTTGTGGACAATAGATCTTGATGCACCGCAATATCCGGAAGGACTTGGTTTGAGAATCTGGCTTAATGAAATTTCAGGACTAAGACCAAACTATCTTCAGAATATTAACGGACTTAATCATTACATCGGAATGAAGGTAATTGAACCGGATGCAATTCCTGAGATGGATATAATGCCGTACATAATGGTCTTTATGATTTTATTCGGTTTATTAAATGCATATCTCAGAAACAAAAATCTTATTTACATCTGGCTGATACTTTTTGTTATCCTTGGTGCAATCGGTATATATGATTTTTATATGTGGGCTTACGATTACGGACATAATTTAAATCCAAATGCACCGATTAAAGTTCCTGGAATGACATATATGCCTCCGATATTAGGTTCGAAACAGTTATTAAATATTAGTGCGCAATCATATCCATCAGTTGCAACATTTATAATCTTGATTTCAATTCTCTTAAATGTTGCGGCATTATATATAGGCAGGGAAAAGAAAAATGCATAATAAAATTCAATACTATCTTTTATCGTTGATACTAATTTTGTTTGTTGGATGCAGTAAAGAACCTAAACCGATAAACTATGGTGAAGATGAATGTGAGTTTTGTAAGATGCTTGTTATGGATAAGCGATATGGAGCAGAAATGGTTACTGCAAAAGGGAAAATTTATTTTTTTGATTCAATAGAATGCCTTGTTGGTTATATCGAAAATCAGAAAATGTCAAAAGATGATTATCATTCACTTTGGGTAAGCAATTATTCTGATCCGGGAAATATCATAGATGCACAAAATGCAGTTTATCTTAAAAATGATTCGCTTAGAAGTCCGATGGGTCTTAATGTATTAGCTGTTGAAAATGAAGCACAGCTAAGTCCGATTATGCAGGAATTTGGCGGTACACAATTAAAGTTTGAAGATCTTTTCGAACTTGTAAGAGAAATGTAATTGAGAGTTAATTTTAGCATATCGTGTATAATTTTTTTTCTGCTGGCAATTCAAATAAAGACTTATGCTGATAAAATAATTGTAGATAAAAACACCGCTATTAATTCAATCTCCAAAGCAATTGAAATTGCAAATCCCTACGACGAAGTAATTATTAAATCAGGTCATTACAAAGAAGGCAATATTATTATCACTAAGCCATTAAAATTTATTGGTGAAAACAATCCGGTTATTGATGGCGAAAATCAGAATGAAATATTTACTGTTCATGCAGATGACGTTTCAATTTCCGGGATTACATTTAAAAATGCCGGAGTAAGTTTTCTGAAGGAAAATGCAGCAGTTAGATTTGAAAACACAAAAAACGGAATCGTATCTGATTGCAAATTTTATGGAAACTTCTTTGGTGTTTATTTGGCAAAATCGAAAAACTGCAAGGTGCTTAATAACTATTTTGAAGCTTACGGTAAAAAGGAAACTTCGTCCGGTAATGGCATTCATTTATGGTATTGCCGCGACAGCGAAATATCCGGTAATAAAATAAAAGGTCATCGCGACGGTATTTATCTGGAATTTGTTAAGCAAACAACCATCAGCAAAAATTATGGCTCTAATAATCTAAGATACGGTTTACACTTTATGTTTTCTGATAGCTGCAGATATTATACAAATCATTTTGAAAAAAACAGCGCCGGTGTTGCAGTAATGTATTCGCGATATGTTGATATGGAAGGAAATATGTTTAATAATAATTGGGGTCCGGCATCGTATGGATTGCTGCTTAAAGATATTTCCAGAAGCAAAATTGAAAGAAATTATTTTATTGAGAATACAACAGGAATATTTATAGAAGGATGTGACGGATCTGAATTTTTAAATAACCAGTTTGAAAAAAACGGCTGGGCAATAAAACTAATGGCAAACTCGATGGAAAATATTTTCATCTCAAATAATTTTATTGCAAATACATTTGATCTTTCTACAAACAGCAGACAGAATTTTAATAAGTTCAATGCAAATTACTGGAGCAAATATGATGGTTATGATCTGAATAAAGATGGTATCGGAGATGTTCCATACAGACCGGTTAAACTCTATTCAATTATGGCTCAGCAAAATGAACCATCATTGATTTTATTGAACAGTTTATTTATTGATTTATTAAATATAGCTGAAAGTGTTTTCCCTTCACTTACGCCTGAAACATTAGTTGATGAATCGCCTATGATGAGGAAATTAAATTGATTGAACTTAAAAACATAGAAAAGTCATTTGGCAAGTATCAGGTTTTAAAAGATATTTCATTAAATATTGAACCGGGTAAAATTACTGCAATAGTTGGTCCGAACGGATCGGGTAAAACAACAATTATAAAATCAATTCTTGGTTTGGTAAAACCTGATAAAGGCGAGATACTTATCAATAATAAATCTGTAATTAAAGAACATCTTTACAGAAAAGATATCGGATATATGCCTCAAGTTGCAAGCTTTCCTGATAATCTTACTGTTACTGAAGTTTTTAATATGATAAGTGATTTGAGAAAACAGTCTGTAAATGGAAATGCTAACTTAATTAATATACTTCAGCTTGAATCTGAAATGAATAAGAAAATTAAAACTCTTTCAGGCGGCAATAAACAAAAAGTTAGTGCTTGCATTGCTTTAATGTTTGATCCGAAAATAATTATACTTGATGAGCCTACTGCAGGACTTGATCCTGTTGCATCGGCAAATCTTAAAAAGAAAATAATTGAACAAAGAGATGCAGGAAAAACTATAATTCTTACTTCTCATATTATGACTGAAATTGAAGAACTATCAGATAACATTCTTTTCCTGATTGAAGGGAAAATTGTTTTTGACGGAACACTTAAAAATCTTGTTGAGTTGAGCGGACAGGCAAAACTTGAAAACGCAATTGCAGCAATGATGGACAAGGATTTTAAATGGAACTGATTTTTAAAATTATAAAATTTGAGTTCAGTAATGCACTGAGAAGTAAATGGATATTATTTTACTTTTCATTCTTTTTAATTCTATCCTTTTTGATGTTCAATTTTGAAGATGAAACAGGAAAAGCAGTATTAAGCTTGATGAACATTGTGTTGATAGTTATTCCGTTAGTAAGTATTATTTTCGGAACAATGTATGTTTATAATTCAAATGATTATATACAAATGGTTCTCTGTCAACCTCTCGACAGAAAATCTCTATACTTTGGTTTATATCTTGGGAATGCTATTCCATTAGCATTAAGTTTTGTTGTTGGGATACTTGCCGGATTTATATTTACAGGTGCAAATACTGAAGGAATTGCTCCGATTTTAATTCTTACTATAAATGGTTTTGCCCTTACACTTATATTTACTTCAATTGCATTTTTAACCGCGATAAAATTTTCCGATAAAGCAAAAGGTTTAGGTGCTTCGATTCTTATTTGGTTAATGCTGGCAGTAATTTATGATGGCTTGATTTTATTTGTAACATACTTCTTCAGAGATTATCCTATTGAAAATATTATTCTCGGAATCAGTTTAATAAATCCGATTGATCTTGCAAGAATATTTTTCATACTTGATTTTAACATCTCAGCTTTAATGGGATATACAGGTGCACTGTTCAATAAGTTTTTCGGAACTTCACTCGGTGTTTTGGTTTCATCAGGTTTGTTGATTCTGTGGTTTGTCATTCCATTTCTTTTCGGATTACGAAGTTTTAATAAAAAAGATTTTTAAACGAGTTATTTTATGGCATCATTCTTCTCAAAAAGATGTGAGTATGGGCTGCAGGCTGTAATTTATTTAGCCTCAAAGGAGAATAATGCATTATGCTCTGCAAAAGAAATTTCAGAAGAACTGAGCATTCCAAAAGAATTCATTTCAAAAATATTACAGGACTTAACTGAAAAAGGGATAATCTTTTCGCGAAAGGGAAGAGATGGCGGTTTTAAACTTGCAGTCAATGCAAATGAAATAAAGCTTATTGATGTAGTTGAAGCAGTTGATGGACTTGATATTTTTAATAGCTGCATTCTGGGATTTCATAATTGTAAGAAGTACAAAAAATGTTTTCTTAAAGATGAATGGCGCGATATATTAAATCAAACTTACCTGATGCTTAGTAAAGAGACTGTAAGTAATTTTAAAGAAAAGATACTGCATACATAACCTCACAAATACAATAAAGTATTAATCTTTACAATCACGTTTCAGCACTACTGTTGATTTAAAAAACTAAAGTATGGTTAAACATAAAAGTATAATAGAACCTCGTCACCCCCACTTTTAGCAACGTCTGACCAGCTTTGCCGCTGTGGCGGATTTTTACCGGCAAACTTCAATCGAAGAGCGAACTTTTTAATCACCGAAAATGTTCAATCGAAGCCGTTTACCCGCCATTGCAGCAAACCCTTGTTATAGGCAGTTATTTATTTCCGTAATCATTAATAATTTTATTTACAACGTCTGTCGAGTATTTAATTAGTAAGATACTATCGTCATAAAGCTCCTTAAGTTCTTTAAAATTGATTACATCATCTTTATCTTCGACACCCTTGTTATCAAAATTCGGTGTAATTCCGTCATTTTTTACTGGATAACGAAAAGCGTAAGACAACTCATCTAACTTGTGAATTTGCTTTTTTAAAGTAGTTAATTTAGAGTTTAAGTTATTGTATTGTTTAACAATATTCTTATCTGCTTTAAATTTTTCGAAAATTGCTTTCATCTGAATATCAAACTCGCGATGTAAATCATCTATTCTATGAGCTGATTTTCCTTTATATTCAATTTTTGCTTTTATCTCGGATACTTTTTCTAATTCTATTAGGTTCATTTTGTATCCAAGTTCCAATGTGTGCCTTATTAAAAAAGCAAGCGGTAATGATATAACTGTTATTTCGCCACCTGTTATTGATTTAAATAACATATCTACAGAGTATTGATATTCACCGAAATATCTCCACCATTCAGATTTATACGTAAGCTTTTGGTCGTAGTTAAGTTCTATGCTGTTTATTAAATTCACTAGTCCTGTCAAGTATTAGTTCATTGATTTATTTTCCAAGTCCGTATTTATCAACTTCGGATTGTCCCCAAATGTTGTCTTTAACTCTGTAAACAGTTTCGCAGTCTGTTAACTGTTCGCATATTGCATCTACTTGCCCCCAAGCGTAATTGCAAGTTCCGATTTGTTTTCCGTCTTTATCGTAAACAATGCTACCAGCGTCATAAGCATTTAGTTCCGCACAATAAACTGTCTGTCCATTGTATTTACATTCATCAATTGAACCATTTTTGTATGTCTTATAAAGTTTTTTTAACGTGCTTGCATTTTCAAAGTCGTCTTTTTTACAACTTGTCATACCAAGTGTCAACATTGTTGTCAAGGTCAAAATGAATAGATGTTTGATGTTTATACTTTTCATCGTCTTGTTGTTTTAAATGTTATTTAAATTTCTATTGAAGTAAATTTTATTTATCGTCACTCGTCTTTGTCGTGTGTAGCTTATTTCGGTCTATTCTAAAATAGCCTATATCGGTTTGCGGCTTTGCGTTCGGGCGGGACTTTTGAAAACGAATTTATAAACTTAAAACAGAATTTTATATGGAACAAAAAACATCATTAAATCACCAAACCCCGCCTGCGGCAAAACCGCTGTTAGCGGCTGGCGTGGTGTCGGAAATTGCCGACAAATACGAAGAACAAGTTCGGCTTGAGAAAATTGATCAGAAAGATAAAAGACAAAAGATTAAAGAACTTGAACAACTAATTAGTAATTCAATGAACAAGCCTATTTACAAAATGCTTTACAAGCCTGAATATGGTGATTATAGGCAATTTGTCGAGGATGTTGCAGCGGAGTTGAGGCGAAGGAACGCTTGCTGCTAACTCACTATTTCCCGCATTACATTTAACCATCTGATTTAGCTTGATATACGCAATAGCTGTCATTTATTTAAACCTAAAATAGCAAAAACAATTTTTCTTCTCAAACTATAATTCACCTTTACTGTAGTGTTATTATTTCATTTTGTTTTATAATATCAGATCAAAATTACTTTTCTTAAACAATTTATAGTGGAAATTATTTTATTGATAATGTTAACTAATTAAAAATAAATTTTGCGGGTTTTTTTATTGCAATTTAAGTTTATAATAATTATCTATGCCCAACCCAAGATTGATTTTTTGACTTAAGTCAAATTTGTAGTCCGTTAATTATTAAAAATTTATTATTCATTCCTATTTGGAAGGTAAAAGATGCTTGATACTTCTTTTAGAAACTACAAAGAAAAATTACTCACCTTTATAATTTCATTAATTCTAATATTCAGCCTGTCATCATTTGTGTATTCACAATCGCCGGGTGAGACGACTTTCATAGGCATTTGTCAGGCTTGTCATACAATAGGCAAAGGAAAATTGGTCGGTCCTGATTTAATAAATATTCAGGATTTAAGACCGGAGAGCTGGCTGATAAAATTTATAAAATCATCACAAAGTATGGTTAACAGCGGTGACTCTGATGCGGTAGCAATTTTCAATGAATATAATAAAACAATAATGCCGGATCAGAACTTATCTGATGCAGAGATAAAAGATGTTTTGAGTTATATAAAACAACAATCAACAGGCGTAGTTGTAACAGAAGCCCAGCCAATCGTTTTAAGTACAGGTTTAACACTTGAAGAAGCCAAGAGCAATGAATTTAATATAGGTAGAAATTTATTTTCAGGAGATCAAGGATTAACTAATGGCGGACCGGCTTGTATTTCCTGTCATAATGTTGTAAATGACGAAGTAATGAGCGGCGGACTTTTAGCACTTGATTTAACACAGGCAGTTACTCGTCTTGGTGTAAATGGAGTTCATTCTATTATTGCAACTCCACCATTTCCTGTTATGAAAGCTGCTTATATAAATCATCAGATTACACAAGATGAAGCATTTTATCTTACAGCATTTTTAAAGAATGCTGATTTTGTAGCTTCATTGCAAGAACCTGCTACACCTCAAGAACGGTTTTTATATGCAGGAATTATAGGCGGAGTAATTCTTTTCGGTATATACGGTGGTATCTGGTGGAACCGGAAAAGAAAAAGTGTTAATGATTCAATATTTAAAAGACAGTTAAAATCAATTTAAAATTTATCTAACAGTGAGAAGTTTTCTATGAGTTGGATTAAGGATTTAATATCACCTCAAACCCGTCAGTGGGAAGAGTTTTACAGAAACCGTTTTCAGCATGATCGTATCGTTAGGAGCACACACGGTGTAAATTGCACAGGCGGATGTTCCTGGCAGGTTCATGTTAAAGATGGAATAGTCGTTTGGGAAACACAGCAGATTGATTATCCGTTGCTTGAAGGTTCGCTGCCACCTTATGAACCACGCGGATGTCAGAGAGGTATTTCTTTTTCTTGGTATTTATACAGTCCGCTAAGAATAAAATATCCTCTTATCCGTGGCGCATTATTAGATGCTTTCAGAGAAGAAAAATTAAAAACGGGAGACGCACTTACTGCCTGGGAAAATCTTCAGAACAATAAAGAGAAGAGAAAAGCTTATCAGACAGCTCGAGGCAAAGGCGGATTCAGAAGAGCTTCTTGGGATGAAGTGCTTGAAGTGATTGCTGCTGCTAATATTTATACTGCAAAAAAATATGGACCTGATAGAGTTATAGGATTTTCACCGATTCCGGCAATGTCAATGTTAAGTTATGCAGCCGGAAGCAGATTTCTTCAGTTGTTCGGTGGTGTAAATCTTAGTTTTTATGATTGGTATTGTGATCTTCCGAATGCTTTTCCTGAAATATGGGGAGAGCAAACCGATGTTTGTGAAAGTGCCGATTGGTATAATTCCAAAATGATTGCTGTAATGGGTGCAAACCTTAATATGACAAGAACACCCGATGTTCACTTCTTTGCTGAAAGCAGACATAACGGAACTAAAACTATTGTATTCTCACCGGACTTCAGTCAGGTAGCAAAATTTTCTGATCAGTGGTTTCCTCTTCATGCAGGAAGTGATGGTGCTTTCTGGATGGCAGTTACACATGTTGTTCTTAAAGAATATCATCACGAAAAAAAATCACCATATTTTATTAACTATGTAAAAAAATATACCGACTCTCCGTTTCTTGTTGAACTTGAAGAAGATAAAGGAAAGTTTAAACCCGGTAAACTTCTTCGAGCAAACAGAGTATCTGAGTTTAAAGATATAACTAACGGAGACTGGAAATTTTTAAATCTTGATTCTACTACCGGAAAACTTGTAGTTCCAAAAGGAACAGTTGGTCATAGGTGGGATTCGAAACAAGGCAACTGGAATCTGAAATATGAAAATGAAACTGATAACAAAGCTTACGATCCTGTATTAAGCTTTGTTGATTCCAACGATAAAATCTTACAGGTAGAATTCGTTGAGTTTGGATTGGATAAAAAGCGACTGCGCGGAGTGCCTGTAAAATATATTGAAACGAATGATGGAAAGAAAGTTCCTGTTACAACAGTTTATGATTTAATAATGGCTCAATATGGAGTTGACAGAGGATTAGGCGGAGATTATCCAAAGGATTATTCTGATAAAGATTCCTCCTATACACCAGCCTGGCAGGAAGTTTTTACAGGTGCTGATTCTAAATCAGTTTTAAGTTTTGCAAGAGAATGGGCTGAAACTGCAATTAACACCGAAGGTAAATGTATGATTATCATCGGTGCAGGTGTTAATCATTGGTTCCATCAGAATCTGATTTATCGTGCCGGTGCAATGGCGTTGATGATGTGCGGATGTGTTGGTAAAAATGGCGGCGGTTTAAATCATTATGTTGGTCAGGAAAAATTAGCTCCTACAGATTCCTGGGCAAATATTGCTTTTGCAAGGGATTGGGTTGATGCTGTAAGATTACAACAAACTCCTCTTTGGCATTACATTAATACCTGCCAATACAGATATGATGGTATTAATTCAAGATATAATGCTTCACCTGATAATGAGTTGGCAAACAAACATATGGCTGATATGATTTTCAAATCAGTGCGAATGGGATGGATGCCTTTTTATCCGCAGTTTAATAAAAACACTCTTAAGCTTGCTGAAGAATATAATTCAACTGCACCGGATGAATTAAAGAAAATTGTTTTGGAAAAAATTAAGAATAAAGAAATTGAATTTTCCATTGCAAATCCGGATCAGGATACAAACTTCCCAAGAGTATGGTTTATCTGGCGGGGTAATGCAATTGCCGGAAGTATGAAAGGACACGAGTATGCATTGAATCATTATCTTGGAACTCATACAAATATTATTGCAAAAGACAATGAAGAAAGACCGGAAGAAGTCAAATGGCACGATGTTGCACCTGTTGGTAAAATGGATTTAGTCGTTGATCTGAATTTCAGAATGGATTCATCTGCGCTTTATTCTGATATAGTTTTACCGGCAGCTTCGTGGTATGAAAAAGATGATTTAAACAGCACAGATATGCATTCATTTATTCATCCGTTATCTGCGGCTGTGCCTCCTGTATGGGAAGCAAGATCAGATTGGGGAATTTTTAAAAGTATCGCATTTGCAACAAGTGAGATGGCGAAAAAGCATCTTAACAAACCACAGATAGATGTTGTTACAAGTCCTCTTTCACACGATTCACCTGATGAGATTACTCAGCCAACTATGAAGGATTGGTATTTAGGCGAGTGTGATATTGTTCCGGGAAAAACCACACAGAAAATTTCTGTAATTGAAAGAGACTATACCAAACTATATGATAAATATATTACGCTGGGACCCAATATAAAAACAAAAGGTTTGGGTGCCCACGGCAATCATTATAAATGTGATGACTTTTATGATGATATGATAAATTCTTATCATTTCCCGGTAGAAAAAATTGATGGTAAACTTTATCCATCAATAAAAGAAGATGCTGCTGCTGCAAATGCTGTATTGTATTTATCTTCTTTAACAAACGGTGAATTGACTTACAGAGCTTATAAATATATGGAAGAGAAAACCGGTTTGACTCTTGCCGATCTTGCAGAAGGTAGTCGCGATGTAAGACTTACATTTAAAGATTTGCAGGCACAGCCAAGAAGATATAATACTTCACCTGTTTGGTCCGGTTTGATGAATAACGGAAGAGCTTATTCGGCTTATACATATAATGTTGAACGCCTTGTTCCGTGGAGAACATTAACCGGAAGACAGCACTTTTATATGGATCACGAAATGTACCTTGCTTTTGGTGAAAATCTGCCGACTTATAAACCGTCACCAAGACACGAAGCTTATGGCGATTTAAAAGAAACTTTGAAGAACGGTGAAGCTAAAGTATTGAACTGTTTAACACCGCATGGAAAATGGCATATACACTCAACATATATGGATAATATAAGAATGTTAACTCTTTCAAGAGGTATGGAACCCTGCTGGCTTAATGAAGAAGATGCCAAAGAGCTTTCAATAAATGATAATGATTGGGTAGAAGTTTACAACGATCACGGAGTTTACAGCACAAGAGCTGTTGTTAGCACAAGAATACCAAAAGGAGTTTGTATAGTTTATCATACTGTTGAAAGAACTATATCAATTCCTAAATCACAGGTGCGTGGAAATAAAAGAGCCGGTATGAATAACAGTATAACCAGAGTTCATCTGAAACCAAATTTACTCTCAGGTGGATATGGTCAGTTTTCATATCACTTTAACTATTGGGGACCATCTGCACCAAACAGGGATACGCACGTTGTTGTTAAGAAAATGGATAAAGTGGTGTTTTGATTAATTTGTCAGTCTGAGCTGCTTGCCCCGCTGTGCGGTGGTCGAAGATGGTATTTTAGTAATACATTTACCCTTCGACTTCACTCAGTGTGACGGAAAAAAATATTTTGCGACAGAATTGAAATCAGACTATTGAAAAAAGAAAAAAATATTTGAGCTTGGTGAATAATTAGAATTAAACAGAAAACAATTTTCAACAATAAATAATAATTAAAAAGCTATGGATGTAAGATCACAAATCTCAATGGTATTTCATTTGGACAAATGTATTGGCTGCCATACTTGTTCGATTGCTTGTAAAAATATCTGGACTGATCGTAAAGGCGCTGAATATATGTGGTGGAATAATGTTGAAACAAAACCAGGTACCGGTTATCCTTCCAAATGGGAAGATCAGTCAATTTATAGAGGCGGTTGGGAAAAGAACAACGGAAGAATTTCTCTGAAAGGTTCCGGTAAGTTCAAAGGACTTGCAAATATTTTTCACAATCCTTATCTGCCGGTAATTGATGATTATTATGAGCCGTGGACATATAAATATCTTGATTTGATTGAATCACCTCAGCAAGATGATCAACCTGTTGCGCGACCTGTTTCGTTAATAACCGGAAAACCGATTGATATTAAAGCCGGTCCTAATTGGGATGATGATCTTAGCGGAACTCCTGACTATGCAAGGAATGATCCTAATCTTGAAAATCTTTCACCCGCAGAACAAGAGGCAATGTTCCAACTTGAAAAAATGGCAATGTTTTATTTACCAAGAATTTGTAATCATTGTCTTAATCCTGCTTGTGTTGCTTCCTGTCCGTCGGGTGCAATTTATAAAAGAGGAGAAGATGGCGTTGTATTGATCAATCAGAAAGTCTGCCGCGCATGGAGAATGTGTGTTACTGCTTGTCCGTATAAAAAATCTTATTATAACTGGCATACAGGAAAATCTGAGAAATGTATTTTATGTTATCCAAGACTTGAAGCAGGATTGGCTCCAGCTTGTATGCATTCCTGTGTCGGAAGAATCAGATATTTAGGTGTAATGCTTTATGATGCTGACCGTATTCACGAAGCAGCTTCTGCTAACGATAACAATTTGATTGAAAGTCAGCTTAATATCATTCTTGATCCGTTTGATGAAAAAGTAATAGAAGCTGCAAAAGCAAATGGTATTGCTGATTCAACAATAAATTCAGCTCAAAATTCCCCGGTTTATAAGTTTGTAAAAGAATGGGGATTAGCTTTACCATTGCATCCTGAATTCAGAACTTTACCAATGCTTTTTTATGTTCCGCCATTGTTACCGGTTATGGCATCTTTAAGTGAAGCAAAAAACGGCGCACAGAACGACAAGCTTAATCCGATTGCTAAAAGATGGGATGATAACTGGTTGTATGATACAAGCACAGAAGAGCTCTGGGGAACAATTGATAAAGCAAGATTTCCTTTACAATATATGGCTAATCTTTTTGGTTCCGGTGATACATCAAAGATAAATCCGATACTTAAAAAGATGATGGCAGTCAGAATCCACAGAAGAAGTGTAACAGTAGGTGATATTTCTGCTGAAAAAGTTAATTCGGCATTAACTGATACAGGGTTAACTGCAGAGCAGGCAGATGCAATCTATAATTTAACATCACTTGCAAAATTTGATGAGCGATTTGTTATTCCGCCTGCACATCGTGAACAAGCAATAGAAATGCTTGAAAACACTGGTGATGAAAAAGGCGCAACCGGATTTGGATTTAAAGAAAGACCGGCTAGAGGATCATAATTGACTACAAATAATTTGTTATTATCAATTTATAAAGGAGTTGTTATATGAAATTCAAAATAACAAAAAAAATTATTATGGGTATTGTAACTGGGCTTATTATAGTCGTTATTGCAATACAATTTGTAACTGTTGAAAGGACAAATCCACCGGTAACTGGTGAAATTAATGTAACACCAGAATTAAAATCAGTGTTACAAAAAAGTTGTTATGATTGTCATTCTAATGAAACTGTATGGCCATGGTACAGCAAAGTTGCTCCGGTTTCATGGCTCGTTTCAAAAGATGTTGTTGAAGGAAGAGAAGAATTAAATTTTTCAGAATGGACAAATACACAGAGAAAAAACGTGCTAAAAAAATGAAAGAAATTATAGAAGAAATAGACAAGGGCGATATGCCCATGACTATTTACACTTTTATGCACAATAATGCAGTGTTGACTGAAAAAGAAAAAGAATTAATTAAAAATTGGGCAAACGAATTTAAAGCACAGGATGATTCTATCTTAAATAATAATCTTGACTAAACATGCATCTAACAAAAAAAGTATATGAACTTTATGCTTACGCATTAAATTATCCTGATGAGAAAGTCCGGGAGAAAATTACTGAGCTTCATATCTGTTTAGATAAAAATTATCCCGATGCTTCCGGAATGATGAATGAGTTTTTTGAATTTGCAAAAGAAACATCAATTTGGAAATGGGAAGAAATATATACCCGCACTTTCGATGTGCAGGCTATTTCAACTCTTGATGCTGGTTATGTTTTATTTGGTGATGATTATAAAAGAGGAGAACTGTTAGCTAATCTGAACAGGGAACACATTAAGTATGAAAATAATTTTTCAACTGAATTAGCTGATCATCTGCCGAACCTTTTATTATTATTAAGCAAACACGATGATGATGATTTTAAAAATGATCTGGTTGGTCTGATTATTAAACCTGCACTTAAAAAAATTATTGATGAATTTGAAACTGTCAATATCGAGAAAAAGAATAAAGTTTATCAGAAGCATCATAAAACTATTATTCAGCAGGAAAAGAAATATGGAACAGTTTATCAGTCTATATTAAAATCACTTTTAATGATTCTGGATATAAACTATAAAGATGATAATAAAAACTTTTTAAATGAAAAAAGCTTTAACTCTGAATTTGCAAAAGAAATGGAATTACCCGAATAGGAAAATATTATGACAATACTAAATAATTTTCTGTTTATAGCGTTACCTTATGTAGCGCTTATCATATTTTTAATTGGTACTATTTACAGATATAAAAGTACGAAGTTTAAATATTCATCGTTATCATCCGAATTTCTTGAAGGAAGAAAATTATTCTGGGGCTCAGTAGCGTTTCATTATGGAATAGTATTCCTGTTTTTCGGACATTTGACTGCATTTCTTTTTCCTAAAGAAGTTCTGTTATGGAACAGCCATTCTGTAAGATTATTAATACTTGAAGTAACTGCCTTTGTTTTTGGTATAACAACACTTGCCGGATTGATTCAACTTTTTATAAGAAGAAAAACTAATCCGAGAATTCAGATGGTTAACAGTAAAATGGATTTGATAATTGAAATATTGCTTCTGGCAGAAATATTTTTAGGATTATGGGTGGCTTATGGATATCGTTGGGGCTCTTCGTGGTTTGCTGCAGTTTTATCACCATATCTGATATCTATCTTTACATTTAATCCGAATATTGAACCAGTTGTAAATATGCCTCTTGTTATACAGTTGCACATTGCTATTGCATTCTTAATTGTATTGCTTATTCCATTTTCAAGATTAGTTCATTTTCTTGTTTTCCCTTTAAGCTATTTGTGGAGACCGTATCAAAAAGTTATATGGAATTGGAACAGAAAAAAAGTTCGCGATCCGCGATCTGTATGGTCTGTAAATAAACCGACTAATAATTAATTAACTAACTATTCTTTTTTAGTTACAGGGTGAGGTTAATTTTATGAATACTGAAAAAGCAGATTTCCGTTCTTATAAAATTTTATTTTTAAACACTCTTGCCTTCTTAATATCATTTGCTGCCTGGACAATTAATGGAATTCTGGTAGCATATCTTGTAGATAATAATATTTTTAAATGGAGCAGTGTTGAAGTTGGCTGGCTGCTTGGCATTCCTGTTTTATCAGGCGCAGTTTTCAGATTCCCAATTGGAATTTTAACTGATAAATTCGGAGGTAAAGTTGTTTTCACCTTGCTTTTACTATTATGTTCTATTCCGATGTATCTGCTTTCATTTGCTAATGATTATTTGATTTTTGCAATCTTAAGTTTTTGTTTTGGTATTATTGGTTCAAGTTTTGCCTGCGGTGTTGCTTATGTTTCTCTTTGGTTTCCTAAGCATCAACAGGGAACAGCTTTGGGTATCTTTGGAGTAGGAACCACAGGTACGGCATTTACAGCTTTTTTGGCACCACGATTATTAAATCTGTTGACTGATCACGGAGCTAATCCGGATGCCTGGAGAAATCTCCCACAAATCTATGCTGCTGTTTTATTTGCAATGGGGATAGTATTCTTTCTTCTTTCAAATAAAAGATTACCTGAAAAAAAGAAATCATTCAAAGAACTTACTCAGCCGTTAAAGCAAGTTCAGGTTTGGCGGTTTGGTTTATATTATTTTCTTGTTTTCGGATGCTTTGTTGCTTTTTCACAATGGCTTATTCCTTATTATGTAAATGCATATTATATGTCATTAATTACAGCAGGACTTTTAACTTCAGCATTCAGTTTACCATCGGGTCTTGTTCGTGCTCTCGGCGGCTGGCTTGCGGATAAATTCGGTCCGCATAAAGTATTGTTCAATGTTTTCAGTGCTTCAATAGTTTTATCTTTTCTTTTGATATTTCCGAAGATGGAAATCTATTCTCCCGGTTCAGGTATTATGGCTGATCAAAGCGGCGTAATTACTGCTGTTAATGAAAATGAAATAATTCTTGATAACCATAGATATCCCTTGTTAAAAAAGTCTGCAGATTTTGATCCTGAATCTGATGCAACTCTTGTTTTGCCAAGAATTAAATCCTGGAATGAGCCTGCAGTTAAAGAAGGTGATCACGTTGAAAAAAGAGAGCTTCTTGCAAAAGGTGTTACAAGAATCTTTTTTCAGGCAAATGTCTGGATTTTTTCAGTACTTGTATTTTTTATCGGAATTGCCTGGGGACTTGGTATGGGCGCAGTTTATAAATTTATTCCAGAATATTTTCCGAATGAAGTTGGAGTAGTTGGTGGAATGGTGGGCGTACTTGGCGGCTTAGGTGGATTTATTGCACCAATAATTTTTGGATATGTTCTTAGCTTTTCAGGTGTCTGGACTTCAAGCTGGTTTTTGATGCTGATTCTTTCTGTAGCTTGTTTAACATGGTTGCATAAATCAGTTACAAAGACTCTGGATCCGAAACTGCTTGAAGGAATGGATAAGAACTGATAATCGTTAATTCGATTATTTAATTATTTGAAAGAATTCTGAAAAAAAATCAGATACTTATCTTAACTGAGCAGGTTACTAAAAAATTATTATATAATTTACTTTTTAAAGATTTTATTCAAATAAAAGAAGAATACACTCTTAATAATTATTTTGTTAAGCAGTGTTTTTATTTGTCATCCAATTAAATCTATTTAAGAATGATCTGATAAATCCGATAAATGCTGCAAGCCATGCTGTTAACGCAAAGTAAATAAAATACTCCGGTATTTTAACAAGAAAATAAATATCCATTGCGTGAGCCATACGGAATGTGCAGGCTGTATACATTCCAAGAGGGAACACAGCACCCCAATACAACGGGTCATATTTAAGCGGAAACCTTTTATAAACATGCCGCCAAATTGCGAGTATAATAAGCATCGGAATCCACCATGTGCCGGTTACCCAATAAAAAATTGTAAATCCCTTTATAAATGGTAACAGAGATTGAACAAATGGTGCGTTATCTGTTTCCATAATCAAAAGTGAACCGGAAAGAGTTGAGATTGCCATTGCACCCATATTAATCCAATAAGGCGGTGAAAGATCTCCCGGAACAAACCTGAAAAAAGTATAACGATAAAAAATAAGTGAGATCATCCAGATGTAAAGCATTCCGCCCCAAAGCCACATACACAATGCTAAAAAATTCATTTGCAATTTAAATGGCTGTTCCAAATGAGAAGCTAACAAGATACTTAATACTGCAATTGATTGTGTTGCAACTACTGCAAGAAGCCACGCACCTGTAATACCTTCATCTAATGATGGTTTATTTTCTTTGACAGTAAAACCTGTAAAGATTGTGTAATTAAAAATAATCCAGGTGACAAGACCAATTATCCAGAGAATAAAAGAAATAAAATAATTATCATAAATAATTATAACCTGACTGCCGAGGATACACGAACCGGCAACAAAGGTAAAAAATCCCGGACCTTTCTGATGATCGATCATATCAGTTAAAAAGTCCTTGTGAAAAAGAATTAACCTTAACGAAGTCAGTATTAGCAGTGAAATGTAAAACCAGACATTCAGCCAAAAAAGTAAATGAGCCAGCCAGACTATTTGTAAAAGATAACTCGAAATAGAAATAATTCCGGTTGACATCACCATCGCAAAATAAGCCGGAGGCAGATCTTTTATATGCTCTTTTAGTTTTGACATAAGAATTTGACTTTTTTAAAGAACTAATTTATTTAGCTGTAAAATAAATTTAATAAAATCAAAAAAGACTAAGAAACTAAATAATATTTAAAAATTCTGATTTACTTAGAAAAAGGATTTTAAGGATTAAGTCAAATTATTAATTTTTTTATTAGGAGTTTATCTTTTTATTCAAATGAATATTTTGTAATTTTTAAAAAAGGGAAAAAGTTAGCAGATAGTAATCTTGGGATTCATGTTTTTTATCCGTACTTTAACTTCCTTTTGAAAAAATAAAAACCATAATAATTAAATAAAAACTAGTGGAGAACTACTATGAAAACTCCATTATTATTCCTTCCAATTGTTATACTTTTTTTGTCTAATATATTTGGACAAGAAAGATTGCACTCACATAAGGATGTTTCTCAAAAAATCAATCAACAGCAAAAAATCATCCAAGATATTAGTACTAATGAAAATAAAATTTTAACTAAAGATGAAACGGATGTTATTTTAAAAGATAAACAACTTGAAATGGTTGGAGGCATTATTAAAAACGATTTTATGATTAATGATGATACTATTGGTTACAGTGATCAAAGGTTTCCAACTATATCTGTAAATGCTTCTGGAGATTTTGTTGTTGCTTGGTCAGATTATAGAAATGATAAATGGGACATTTATTTTCAAAGATATAATAAATTCGGAGTAAAACAAGGATTAAATACTCAAGTATATAGCAGTGCGGGAAATTCAGATAAATTATATCCCACTGTTTCAATGGATATGTTTGGTAATTTCATTATTGCTTGGCAAGAAAATAAAAATGGTAATTGGGATATTTATTTTTGCGGATTTGATAATAATGGCGCTCCTAGAGGTATTATTATGAAAGTAAATGATGATAATGGAAATTCATATCAACAGAATCCATCCGTATCAGTAAATAAAGAGGGAAATTTTATAATTGCTTGGCAAGATGAGAGAAATGGAGATAATGATATTTACTACCAAAGATATAATAAGATGGGTTCCAAAATAGGAATAAATGAGAAAGTAAATGATGATATGGTTAATTCTCATCAATTGTTTCCAGAGGTTTCAATGGATGATGAGGGCAATTTCATAATAGTTTGGCAAGATTTTAGAAATGGAAACTGGGATATTTATTTTCAAGGATACGATTCAATGGTTCTCCCTGGGACATTAATATAAAAGTTAACGATGATGCTGAGAGTGTAAATCAACAACATCCATCTGTATCAACAGATATGATGGGTAATTTCGTAATAGTCTGGCAAGATAAAAGAGATGGAAGTGATGATATATTTTTTCAGAGATATAATAGTAATGGTATTGCAAAAGGTGTAAACACAAAAGTAAATGATAATATAAATAATACAAACCAGAGAGACCCCAGCATCGTATTGGATGAATGGGGTAATTTTGTAATAACTTGGCAAGATGGAAGAAATAATATAGATGATATATTTTTTCAAAGATATGATAATCTTGGATTAAAAATAGGAGGAAACATAAGAGTAAATGATAATATTACTTCTTCTTATTGTAAATATCCTTCTATCTCGACTGACTCTATCGGAAACTTCGTAATTGTTTGGGAAGATGAAAGAAATGAAAATTCAGATATTTATTTGCAACAATATAATTTTAACGGTATAAAAAGCAATAATAATTTAAAAATAAATGATGATGCCGGAAGTAAAGATCAAAGGTATCCAAAAATATCAATTGATGATCTGGGAAATTTTATAATTGTTTGGGAGGATTATCGAGAGGATTCGAAATGTGATATATTCTTGCAAAGGCTAAATAGTGATGGTGCACCATTAGGAGAAAATATAAAAGTGAACGATGATGTTGGATCTTTTTATCAATATGATCCATCAATTTCAGTAAATGGTAATGGAAATTTTGTTGTTGCCTGGTGCGATATGCGAAGTGGCTCGAGAAATGTATATTTCCAAAGATATAATAATTTGGGAGTTCCACAAGGAATAAACACTAGGGCTAATGATCTTAGTGATATAGATGTTTGGGCTAAGGTTAAAGTTTCAATGGATGAGATAGGGAATTTTGTTATTGTGTGGCCGAGAAATGGAAATATTTACTTTCAAAGATATAATCATATAGGCGTAAAACAAGGTGGAAATATAAAAGTTACTGATGATCAAACTATTAGTCTATTGAATCCAGATGTTGCTATGGATCAAACTGGAAATTTTGTAATTGCTTGGGAAGAAGTTAAACAAAATAATCAAGATATATATTTTCAAAGATTTAATAGTATGGGCATAAAACAAGGTCAAAAAATAAAAGTAAATAATAATGATAATAATAGTTATATCAATCTTTCAATTTCAATGAATAAGGTCGGTGATTTTGTAATTGCTTGGCAAGATAGCAGAAATGGAAATTATGATATATATTTTCAAAGATTTAACAGCATTGGAAATTCTCAAGGCCCAAACACAAAAGTTAATGACGATAGCGGTAATGCTGGGCAATCCAATCCTGAAGTTGCAATTGACGAAATAGGTAATTTTGTTATTGTTTGGTCAGATGATAGAGATATCTTAACAAAGCCTGATATTATTGGACAAAGATATCTTTCTAATGGAACTCCTATTGGTGATAATTATAGAATAGTATCAGATGGCCCCAACCATTCCGAAAGATACCCTATAGTAGCAACAAATGGTGAACAGTTAGTTTTTTCTTGGGCGGAAAATAGAATAATTAATTCTGATGACTTGGATATTTATGCTAAAATAGTAGAATGGGATTGGGAGGGTATTACTTCATATACCGAAAATATAAAAGACATAACGAATGAATTTTTATTAGAACAGAATTATCCAAATCCATTTAATCCGAGCACAACATTGTCTTTTAATTTACCTCATCCGTCGTTTGTGACAATTAAGCTCTATGATGTCTTAGGAAGAGAAATAGAAAATATAATAGAAGATTATTACGACGCTGGCTATCATTTTCTTTTATATACTCCCAACTATTTATTGGCTAGTGGAGTGTATTTTTACCAAATGAGGGCTGAAGATATCTCAACAGGTTCAGCCAATACCTATATTTATACTAAAAAGATGATATTAATTAGATAAAACGCTCTAAAATATCAGTAGATATTGGGTTTGTTAATTAATTTTATAAAGTCGATTAATTAAAATTAGAAATATGAATTTTTCCAAAGATGATCCGATAAAAAGATTTGTAGATAAAAATACTGAAGGCGAAGAATTATCACCTATGGATCCGCCAGATGCTTACAATCCTCAGAATATTGAAGCGGTTCCTTATGAGAAGATGCACCCGTTTTTACAGAAGTTGGTAGATGAGCATAAAGCATTTACTGAAGTTTTGAACAAGTTTGAAGAAGCGCTGTTTAAATGGAAAAACAACAACTGGATTTTTAATGATGAAATTAACAAAGGTCTGAAACAGTTTTTTACTTTTTTTGATGAGAAAGTTCCGCTTCATAATTCTAAGGAAGAAAAGAAATTGTTTCCGCTGCTTCATAAAAAATTAGTTGAAGCCGGAGAACACAATTCCGCCGATTCATCAATAACAGGAATAAATATAATGGAAGATGAACATATTAAGGTCGCACAGGTTACTGCTATTGTGTTTAATTTTCTTGGATTGGCGGCAAGACTGCCGGATCAGCAGTCAAGAGAAATTACTTATCAGTCAGCGTTCAATCAGGGAATGGCGATTATTGAAACAATGAAATTACATATCTTTCGTGAAGAAAATATATTGTTTCCGCAGGCTATGCAGTATTTTACCGAACACGAATTCACTAATTTAGTTGAATAAAAAATTGACTGAAGTATCTATCCAATCTCAATCAGAGAGTCAGCAAAAGGAATCTTTCCTGTCTTTATCCAAAGCAGAAAAGATAACTGCATTATGGGCATTAAGTGAATCAACTTTGGGAGGATTACTACACGCTTTAAAATTGCCTTTTCGTGGAATGATTATTTCAAGTGTGGCGATTATTCTGATCGGAATGATAGCAAAATTTTCAGACAAACGCGGACAGATAATTAAATCTACGCTGGTTGTAATATTTATTAAAGCGGCTATTAGTCCGCATAGTCCTGCAACAGCTTATCTTTCAGTTTTACTTCAGGGATTGATCGGTGAATTATTATTCTTTTCTAAAAGGTTCACTCTTATCTCTTCATTAATATTTGGAATAATTGTTTCATTACTTAATGGTTTTCAACGAGTTTTAGTTTTAACATTGATTTATGGGAATACATTATGGAAAAGTTTTAATGATCTGTTAAACTACATTGCTGAAGAATGGCTTCTTATTACCATAAACAATCCGATTAATTTTAGTTTGATATTGATTGCTTTATATGTTGGGATGCATTTGCTGATTGGTATTGCTGCCGGAATATTCGCATACAGAATTCCCAAATCAGTTGAAATAAAACTTAAAGAGCCTGCTGTATTTATTCCAATTACAGATACTGTTTCAGATGAAAAGAAAAATAAAAGATCCAAAAAACGTAAATGGTTAAAGCCCTCAGCAATTGTAATACTGATAATTGCATCTGCTATAGTTATACTAAGTTATTTTTATCCTTTGTCAGATAAGATCATTGTAAACGATATATTGATTATGATTTGCAGATCAATACTTATAATGTCATTATGGTTTTTTGTATTTGCACCAAAAGTTAAAAACTATGTTAAAAAATTTTTCTATAACAGACAGAATAAGTATGCAAAAGATATTGATTTGTTTTTAACGTCCATTCCAACTTTAAAAGGATTGATTGCAGCAAGTTGGAAGAGCACTTCAGATTATAAAGGGATTAAAAAACTTAATTTATTTATTATTACATCGTTGGTGTATCTTCTTCAGGATTATAAATCAGTTTGACTATAGAAAATATTTATTAAATATAATTTAGTTGTAATGTATAACGATATTACAGGAATAATTCTCTCCGGCGGCAGAAGCAAAAGAATGGGCGTGAACAAAGCAATGCTTAAGATTGGAGATAAAACACTGATTGAAAGAACAAGCAATTTAATATCAGCTATATTTAAAAAAGTTTTGCTTATCACCAACACACCTGATGAATACAGTTTCCTTGGATTAGAAACTTTTGAAGATATTTATAAAAATGTTGGACCTCTTGCAGGCATTCATTCCGGATTAATTAATTCAATAACAAAAAAAAATTTTATAATTGCCTGTGATATGCCATTTATTACTAAAGAACTGATTGAGTTTATAGTTAATTATAAAACTGATAAGTCAATAAAAATTCCAAAAGCAGAAGGCGTTACTCAGCAGCTTTGCGGAATGTTTTCAGAAAGTGTTCTTAATGAAATTGAAAAAATGATTTCCGGGAGTGTGTCTGATAATAATGAAAATAATAGTAAGAAAAACATAGGCTTTAAAGTTCAGCATTTATTTCAAATGGTAGATACAGAAATAATAGATGTTGAAAATAAGTTTGTTAGGTATGAAAAGGGGATGTTTATGAATATAAATAACGAAGATGATTTTGAGGAAGCAATAAAAAGAATAAAGGGATAAAAAATATTTCACGCTAAGGCGCAGAGCCCGCAGAGATTTTTTTTATTCTTAAGAAAAAAGACTTATGAATTTTATTAAACTTCACAATTTAATGATAAAGTGATTGCTTCAATTTCATTAAAATATATTACGCTATTTTAATAAAACTGATTTTATTGTTTGCTGATATTCATTGGCTTTCATTTGAATAAAATAAATTCCACTTGGAAGTGTGTTCCCTTCATTGTCTTTCCCATTCCATTGAAAATTATGTTCTCCAGCGGGAAGATTTTCTTCTAAAAGCAGTTTTATTTCTTTTCCCAACACATTGAAAACTTTGATTGAAACAACTGAAAATTCCGGAATCTCAAACCTGATGCTTGTTGAAGGATTAAATGGATTTGGATAAGCTCTTAGTGAAAAATTGTTTGGTATTGTATTGTCTTCTTTTTCAACACCAACTATAGTTCCCATTGTTATACCATTTATTATTGCCCCTTGTAAATAATAGCTTCCATCGTTAAAAATAAAATGCCAGACTATACCCAGCCCCTTATTTAAAAGGATTGGAAATGAACCATCATTAGGTGTCCAAAGAGTATCCACTGAATCAATTTGGACATCTTCAAATACCTTTGCTTCATTGGGTTTCTGAAGAAATGTATAATAGGTGTAATCTAAATATGTAAATGAAATTCCTCTTCCACTCTGTGGATAAAACAATGGTGCGCAAATTAACCAGACTGTGGAATCCGGACAAGTAAAGTCTAAAAATTTATATTCTAACGTTTCGCAAGATATAGAATCTCCAAAGTATCTATAAACATAACTATCTTGTTTTCTATCAAACCAAATTCCTTCTAGACCTAGATCAAAATATTTTTTATAAAATATTTTATATTCTTTTCCATTTGGCATTAAAGTATCACCGAGTATCTTGATACTGAAGTATTTTGGTCCTTCACCAGTCCAAGCCATATACTCCCAATAATTACCTGCTTGCGTCGGAAACCAATCCGTTGTATCAACCTGTGCTTTTATAAATCCAACAGCAACAATTATTAAAAATATGATTGCTTTAAGAGTTTTCATTTTATAATTCCTTGGTTAATAAATAGATTTCTAATTTTTCCAATCTATGTGAAACCAGTTGGGTAAAAGTAAATGATAAATACTAAAAGCTCAAGATTAAATGAGCAGTATTTTTTTGTAAAAATAACAGAAGATAGAATATTTCACACTAAGTCGCAGAACCGCAAAGATTTGTGTTGTGAACGCTATTGCCTCCTAGTTGGAACACGGATTTAACTCTGTGTTACTCCGTGTCTTCTTTGTGGCTCTCCGTGTAAGGAATTAAAAAGCAGGAGTCAGAAGTCAGAAGATTTTTTCACGCAGAGGTGCAGAGCCCGCAGAGATTTTTTTTATTCTTAAGAAAAAAGACTTATGAATTTTATTAAGCTTCACAATTTAATGAAAAAGTGATTGCATCAATTTCATTAAAATATATTACGCTATTTTAATGAAACTGATTTTTATGATTGTTTATGATCATAACTGATCTTAATAAATCAGTCTGATCAGCGTGCTATTGTTCAAAAAATTTAAAACATTAAACTTAGAAATAATATTATTACATCATTCCTTTGCTTCTGTTGATGTATGTTTGCTTTTCTTTAGTTTCCAGTCTACACCCAATGAACCAGAACCAAATATAAAATAAACTAAAAGCAGAACAAGAACCAAAACAGATAATTCGAGTGACTGTCCAACTGAGAGAAGTCCTTGTTTAAGATGAATAAGGAAAACCGCACCAAATAGAATCGGAATCTGAATCAGTGCAGCAAGGCGTGTAAGAAATCCAATAGCTAATAGAAAACCTCCGGCAGTATGTGCAATTGTAATATAAGAATACCACCAATACGTCCTGTCTTCTCCTGCAAGACGGGCAATAGTATCAGGATCTGAAAACAGTAAAATACCTCTTACAAAAAGTGCTGTACCCAGGAAAATTCTTATAAGAGAATAAGCGAGTGAGCTGTTATTATCAAGAATCGACCAAAAGCTTTTAGATTTCATTAGCTATCCTTTTTATTGTAAATATTATCAGTAATTGAAAAAATTATTTTTTATTACTAACATCTTCCTGAACTTTTGTAAGAAGATATTCAGCAACAGCTTTCGCTTCATCAGGTTTTAACCCCGGATTTGGCATTGGAGGATATGCTTCATTGACGCGAACCGGATTTCTGATAAATGAAATAAGCTGATTTTCTTTATTAAAATATTTTGGTATTACTTCATCGTGAGGCGGACCAACTAATTTTTTATCGAAAGAATGGCAGGGTGCACATTTAACCTGATAAATCTCTTCAGCATTTATTTCAGGAGCTTTGTCTTCGCCTTTCAATGCAGCAAGTTGTATCTGATATTCATTATTCAGTTCTGTAAAGTTTAATTTGTTGGCTCCGAAAATAATCATCTGATTATTTAAACCGTAAGTAAGTAAAAAAAGTATAATTGCAACTACTAAATATGCTGCAACTGTTTTGTTGATCTTTTTGTAAAGCAGATAAAACAGATGATAACCAATAAATAAAAAGATAAGACCAAGAATTAAATAAAGGAAATATCCAGCGGTAAGAAAATTATCCGGCATCATCATCATATCCATGATAATAAATAAAGGGATCAAGCCGGCAGCCGTGAAAGAGATATTTAAAATGAATTTTTTTGCTATCTCAGTGTATTCTTCATCGTCTTCTTTCGGTGGAGTTTTTATGTTGAAAATACCAAAGACGAGAAATGCACCTGTAATAACAAGAGAAATCAATAATAAAAGCACAAATCTGATAAGCACAACTGTAGTAAATAAATATCCGATTCCTGCTGCTGTCTGTGAAGATTCAATAAATATAGAATTGGTAAGCGCTGCAACAAATAACCATAAAGAAAAAAACAAACTTATTGAACCAAATAATCCGGAATAAATATCTGATTTTCTGAAATCGTCCAGTGAGTTTTTGTATCTGTAAACAAAAAGCAATCCAATAAATGAAAATACCAACGAATAAACGAAATAATCAGAGATAGAAGTATTTTGTGATTGATATAACTGAGAAAAAATGATAATCATTGTAATAATTGGCAAAATACAGAATGCTATACCGGTTGTTTTATTGAACAAAACAATATCCATTATTCCTTTTGAGAGCCGGTTATAATTTGGGTCCAGACTTTTGCTTAAATTTTTCTTCAGATAAAATGATAAAACAGTACCCCATAAAGAAATACTGCTGAAAACAATGAAAAGAAAGATCATAATTATTAGCATATAACCAAGTAGTTCAATATGCTCAAATGATTGAGGTAGTGCGAGTTTATTAAGCCAATCCATTGGTAAAATTATTTTTAGTTTAAGAAAAAATCATTAATAATTCTGATGACAGAGCTAAAACCGCTGTATCAAATTAATTAAAAAAGTTAATTGATCGTCCATAATCAGATAATTAGGTCGTGTTTAAGATAGCACTATAATTTATTTCTGTCAACGGTACATGATACTAAAAATGAATATAAATTAAATAATAAATACTGATTTATAGTAGTTTAATCTTCCTTGATTATCCTCTATAACTTAGCTATTTTTAATCAGACAAAAATATCTGATTTTTAGCAAATATATGACGGTTTTGTTTTCTAAAAAATGTGAATACGGTTTGCAAGCGATCCTGTATATGGCTGCTCAGGAAGAAGACCGGATTTGTTCTGCTGAGGAAATATCAAATAAATTAAGCATTCCTAAAGAATTCGTTTCAAAAATTTTACAAAGCCTAACACTTAACGGAATTGTTGAATCAAAAAAAGGTAAAACAGGGGGCTTTAAACTTTCAATCAACCCTTCGAAGATAAAGTTAATTGATATTGTAGAAGCAATTGATGGTCTTGAAAGTTTCAATTCCTGTGTCCTTGGATTTTCTAATTGCTCTCCTAAAAATCCATGTCCTGTTCACAAAGAATGGGGTGAATTAAGAAACAAAGCTTATGAAATGTTAAGTTCAGAAACTATAGATAAATTCAAAGAGAAAACTTTAACTAAAATTGGTGTTCTCTAAGATTTGTCGGTTAAGAAAAATTGAGTTGGTAAAATGGATAAAACAAAAATAAAAACTGAAAAAATAAAAATAATCCGTAATGATGAAAAAGGAATTCAAAAAATAAGATTTATAATTCAGGCATTATTTGCTGCTTTATGTATCTGGATTGGAGTTGAGTTCTATTTATTTAATCAGTATCTGGAAACAAACGGTGCTGCCGCATTTTATTCCAGACCGCCCGGAGTTGATGGTTTTCTTCCTATCAGCTCTTTTATGAGCTTTTATTTATTTCTGAAAACCGGAATAATACATTTCGCTCATCCGGCAGGATTTTTTATTTTCTTTGCAATCATTTTAATCTCATTAGTATTCGGCAAATCGTTTTGCAGTTGGTTCTGTCCGATTGGTTTTATATCAGAACTGATTGGAGATTTTGGTGAAAAAGTTTTTAAACGAAGATTGAAACTTCCAAAATGGCTGGATTATCCTTTAAGAAGTTTGAAATATTTACTGTTAGGTTTTCTTGTTTACTCAGTTGTTTTTATAATGACTGAAGCTGCGTTAAAAGCATTTCTTGATAGTCCATACAACATCGTATCTGATGTTAAGATGTATAGTTTCTTTGCAAACATTTCTGAAACAGCTTTGATTGTAATTGCTGTATTGTTTGTCCTTTCTATTGTAATAAGAAATTTCTGGTGCAGATTTCTTTGTCCATACGGAGCTCTGCTTGGTATTTTATCATTGCTCAGCCCGAATAAAATTCAAAGGAATGCTAAAAGCTGTATTGATTGCGGACTTTGCAATAAAGCCTGTCCTTCTTTTATAAAAGTTGATAGTGTAAAGACAGTTATATCTGATGAGTGTTCAACCTGTCTAAATTGTGTTGATGTTTGTCCTGTAAAAGATACTTTAGAGTTGAAAACAATTCTTCCCGGCAGAAAGAGAATAAGCAAAAAAGCAGTTGCAATCGGAGTAGTATCAATATTTATGATAGTTACCGGTTTTGCTATGCTTACAGGAAATTGGCAGAACAATATCACAAAAGAAGAATACCTGATGCACTATAAGATAATGAACAGTTATGGTCATCCTACCGGCACAAAAGAATTTAAAAAGCTCAATAAAGAAGTTGAGATGCAAAATCAAAGTTTAATCAAATAGGTTTTAATTTTTCATCATTTATTTAAAGCATTAAAAGGGGATAATTGATAAAGCTTAATGCTTAAAAAATATTTAAAGATAAATAATAATTATAAACTGTTTCCGAAGGTTCTTTGAAAAGCAAAAGATTAAAGAAAACAGTATATTATTACAGTTGAAAAAATAATTTTTGATTTGAATACTATGGCTGCCTGCCTGTGTCTTACTTTAGACAAGGGGAAAAGATTTTGTAGGAAAAGTAATATAGTTGCTTATTTTGAAGGATCTTGTTCGAATAAAAAAAAATCAGTTCTAAAAAATTCAATATAAAATAAAA
>Ga0116185_1000887_pt1 | contig 32111 bp, 29 predicted proteins | sample AD_JPNNA7_MetaG_FD_89754 | JGI IMG/M metagenome (GOLD analysis project Ga0116185, IMG submission 89754) | Active sludge microbial communities of municipal wastewater-treating anaerobic digesters from Japan - AD_JPNNA7_MetaG | ecosystem: Engineered > Bioreactor > Anaerobic > Digestate | place...
CGCCCGCCCTCCCCCCCACGCTCTCCCTCCCCCCCGCGCCCGCCCCGGGGGAGGATGTGACCCTGGAGGCGAAAAAGATCATCTCCTGCGTCTATCGCATGGCGGAACGATCCTCCGGAGGGGCCTTTCCCCTTCCCCTGCTGGTCGCCGTCCTCCGGGGAAGCCGGAGCCGCCGGGTGCGGGAGCTGGGCTTTCAGGCCCTCTCCACCTGGGGATTGCTGAAAGACACCCCTCCCCAGCGGATCCAAGAGGTGGTGGCCTTCCTGGAGGCCCGGGGACTTCTGGCTTCGGCCGATCGGGGCCTGTGTTTCACCGCCGCCACGCGCCCCTTTCTCCGGAGCGACGCCCCCCTCTTCATGGTCCCGCTGGCTCCGGACGCCCCCGAAGACGCTCCCCCCAAGCCCGATGGAAAGGAGATCCTCTTTGAAAAGCTCCGGGAGATGCGGCGAGCCATCGCCCAGGAAGAGGGAGTGCCCCCCTTCGTGATCTTTCCGGACAGCACCCTGAGGGAAATGTGCCGGCGTCTCCCCGCCACCTCCGAGGCCCTTCTGGCCATTTCCGGCGTGGGGAACGTCAAGCTGGAACGCTACGGCGAAAGGTTTCTCCGGGTGGTCAACGGCTGGGTCACGGGAAGTTCGGAGGCGTGACCTTCTCCGGCTTCGCCCCTCCTCGGGCGCTTGTGCCCCCCTGCTACGTACAGTACAATATGGTACCGATCCGAAAGTCTTTCGGAATCCATGGGTTCCACGCCCTTCGCGGAAAGGGCGCACTTCAGGCCATGCCATGTCGGCCGAAAGGAGCGTGCCATGCACGCCACCAAGGGAAGCGTCGTCAAGGTACACTATAGGGGAACGCTGCGGGACGGGTCGGTCTTCGATTCCTCCCAGGGGCGGGAGCCCCTGGAGTTCGTGGTGGGGGCGGGGCAGATGATCGCGGGCTTCGACCAGGGCGTGGAGGGGATGGCCCTGGGGGAGGAACGCACCCTGGTGATCCCCCCGGAAAGGGCCTATGGCCCCTGGAACGAGGACCTCGTGATGTCGGTCCCCCGCACCAACCTCCCCGAGGGGTACGACCCCGCCGAGGGGGACCAGCTTCACATGGCCCTGGGGCCCCGGGGGCGCCCCTTTCCGGTCACCGTGATGGCCGTGGAGGAAGATCACGTGGTGCTGGACGGCAACCACCGCCTGGCGGGGGAGGAGCTCACCTTCGCCGTGACCCTGGTGGCCCTCTCGGGGAGCCCCGAGGTATCCTAGGGGCTTCGCCGTCTGCGGGGCCCCCGTCCCCGGGCGGCCCCATCTTTTGAAGATAGGGGGCTTTTGTCGTGAAAATAACGCATCTTCTTCGGATTTCGGCGCTCGGCCTCACCCTCCTGGGGGTTCCGGAGGGGCTTCCCGCCTTCGGGTGAGGATCGGATGCCCAGGTCCGGGTGACCTCCATCGTCGCGTCTTCTGCTGCGGGCACCGTGGGGCAGGCCGTGACCTTCACCGCCGAAGCCACGGCGACTAATTGCACCCTGGGATCTTTTACCTGGAACTTCGGCGACGGCTCGCCGGAGGAGGTGGTTCGGACCTCCCGGTCCCCCTCATCCGCCCTCCACGCCTTCGCCGCCCCCGGGACCTACGAGGTCCGCGTCACCGCCCGAAGCAGCACCGGAGAGAATGCGGACTCCCGCACGCTCGCCTTTTCCGTGGCCGGAATCTCCCCCACGGCGGTGCCCACGCCGGGACCCTCCGCCACTCCCGCCCCCACGGGGCTTCCGTCCCCCACTTCCGCCCCATCTCCCACGGGAACACCTTCGGGCGCTCCTCCCTCGGGGGGCTCCGGAGGCGGGGGCTGCGACGGGGGGTTAGGCGGCGCCCTGCCGCTTCTGTTCCTGCTCCCCGGCCTTCTGGCGGCGGGCGGTCGACCCTAGACCACCACCGGGAAAATGAACCAACGCCGGGGCCCCCTTGAAGGGGCCCCGGCGCTTTTCGTTTTGGGGCAAAGACCCGGGGATCGGCCGTCCCCTTCCGGGGGGCTCATCGGGTCACTCCGGGGTGGCTCACCGCACCGCCGACAAAAGTTTCATCACGTCCTCTTTCGTCAGGGCCTTGCCCGCCGATAGCACTTGGCCGTCCACCGCCAGAGCGGGGGTGGCCATGACGCCAAAATCCACTATCCGGGCGATGTCGGTGACCTTCTCCAGCTCGAACTCCAGGCCCAACTCCCGAGCGGCGGCCTCCGCCACCTCCGCCAGCTTTTTGCACTTGGGGCATCCGGTCCCAAGAATCTGAATTTTTTTCATGCTTTTTCTCCTTCCGACCGATGGGGTAAGAGCCTTTTGTGTGGCAAAAGCACCACATAATCGAAAGAAACTCAAGGGCACACCCCGGCGTCGGCGATCTCCCCGGATCTTTGGACGTCGAGGGGGCGACCCCAGGGGATCCTCGCCCCGAGCGATCCGCGCTGCGGAGCAAGGGCGCGGTCCTTCTCCCCCCCGGGGGGCTCCTCCGGCGGGATCGGGCGAGGGGCGCCCCTCGGCTTTCGAGAGAGGGGGATCAGTCGTCTTCGGCGCGAAGGTCTTTCCGCCGGGCCTTTTTCCGGGCCTGGAGGCGGTCCCGGAGCTTTCTTCGCCGGAGCTGGGCTCCGGGGCCGGGGCGAGTGGGAATCCGGGGAGCCGGGGGGGTGGTGGCCCGACGGAGGAGTTCCGCCAGCCGCTCCAGGGCGTCCCGTCGATTGGCCTCCTGGGTGCGAAACCGCCGGGCATCGAGCAGAAAGACCCCCGCAGAGGAGATCCGTTGCCCCGCCGCACGGCGGAAGCGTTCCCGCTCCTCCGGCGAAAGGGAGGAGGCGGAAAGGTCAAAAAATAGTTTGACCGCCGTGGCGACTTTGTTGACGTTCTGCCCTCCGGGTCCCGACGCCCGCACGAACTCCACCCGGAGGGCCCGTCCCGCGAGCTCCAACGAGATCTGTTCCCGGAGGTCTTCGGGGCTTTCTTCACCGGGTCTTGCCACTCTTCTCTCCCCCCGACGGATCCCGGCGACGCACCGCCAGGGCGGCGCAGTACCCTCCCCCCAGGCCGTTGTCGATATTTACCACGGAGACTCCGGGGGCACAGGCGTTGAGCATGGTCAGCAGGGGGGCGATGCCTCCGAAGGCGGCGCCGTACCCCACGCTGGTGGGGACGGCAAAGACCGGGCAGGACACGAGCCCCGCCACCACGGAGGGGAGGGCCCCATCCATCCCCGCCACCACCACCAGGGCCTGGGCGCTGCGAAGGGTCTCCAGGGAGCCCAGGAGGCGATGGAGTCCCGCCACCCCCACGTCGTAGAGCCGGGTGACCGCGCATCCCAGGGTTTCCGCCACCAACGCCGCCTCCTCCGCCACGGGGACGTCGCTGCTTCCGCCGCTGGCCACCACCACCGCCCCTCCAGGGGCCCCCCGGCGACGGCGCAGGTACGCGAGGCGAGCCTCGGGGGAGTAGCGCACCCCGGGAATCTCGCGCCTCACCAGGTCGTATTGGGCCTCCGAGGCCCGGGAGATGAGGAGGTCTTCCTCCCCCGGGGCCAGGGACCGGGCGATGCGCTGGAGCTGCTCGTCGCTTTTTCCCGCAGCGTAGATGATCTCGGGAAAGCCCGTGCGCAGCGCCCGATGGGTGTCGAGGCGCACGTCCCCCAGGTCCTCGAAGGGCAGGAGGCGCAGGCGGGCCAGGGCAGCGTTTTCGTCCAGGGCTCCGCTCTTCACGGCTCGGAGGATCACCCGCAGGGTGGCTTCATCCATGGGGGACCTCCCGGGGGCGGAGGTCCGTCTCCCGGGATCTCAGGCGGGCGATGTCGTCCGCTTCGACCTTTCTCTTCTCCACGTCCCCGAGACGGGAGATCTTCACCCGCACCGGCAGGGGCTCCCCGTCCACGGTGACCTCCAGGGGGCGCACCTCTCGGGCCATGCGGGTCCGGGCCACGGGCCAGGAGCGTACCCCCAGGGTGGGGGTCTCTTCCAGCAGGCGATCCCGCACCCGGGAGAGTTCTTCCTCCCGGGCCACCACCCGGAGGACGAAGAGGGGTCTCCCCTTCTTTCCCACCCCCGACAGGAGGTGGGCCTCCAGGGAGACCTCCTGGAGTCGCTCCAGGGCTCGCCCCATCTCCTCCCCCGTGGCGTCGTCCAGGCTCGCTTCCACCATCCACACCGCCTCGTCTTCTCCGTCATCCGCCCAGACCCCCCGGAGGACGTTGGGCACGGCCAGATCCCGCTGCCCGGCGCCGTAGCCGATCCGCCGGGGGATGAGGGAGGGCAGGCTTGGGGAAAAGGTCGCCGCCGAGGCCAAAAGGGCCATGCCGGTGGGGGTGGCGAGCTCCCCCTCCACGGGGCCCCCCTCCACGGGGATGTGACACCGGGCGGCGATCTCCGCCACGGCGGGGGGGGGCACGGGATAGAGGCCGTGGGCGCACCGGACGGAGCCCCGCCCCAGGCGGACGGCGAGGCTGCGCAGCGCGGGGTTTCCCAGGGACTCCAGCAGGAGGAAAAAGCCCAGCACGTCCACCACGGTGTCGAAGCTCCCCGTCTCGTGAAAGTGCACCTCCTCCCGGGGGTGGCCGTGCACCCGGGCCTCGGCGTCTCCCAGGAGTTCCAGGGCCTTCAACGCCCGACCCACCGCCGCCGGAGAGGCTCCCACGCCCCGGGCTCCTTCGTGGAGCAGCGTCGTCAGCTCCTCCCAGGAGCGTTCCTTTTCTTCTTCTTCCACCTCCACCCGCACGGCGGTGGCGCCGATGCCCCGCCGCAGAACCCGCTCCACCGACACCCGCACGGAGCGCACGCCGGCGGACCGGAAGGCCTCAAAACGCCCCAGGATCTCCGGCGCCCCCCCCAGGTCGCAGAGCACGCCGAGGAGCATGTCCCCGCTGACGCCGCAAAATGGTTCTAGAACGATCATGGATCCCTCTCCCTTCCACCTCTTCATCCCTACATCTCTTCATCCTTACATCTCTTCATCTCATCCCTGGGGTTCAGCCTCTTCGGGCTCACCCCCGGCACCAATTCCGGGGCGGCGCCGGGATCGAGGGGGGTAAGCCCCCCAGATTTTCCCCTCTCATGGTACACTGTTTCGGCCATGGGAAACAACGCCCGATCCCCCCCTTTTTTAGGTCAAGGGGACGGCGAAAACTTTTTTAATTCAGGAGGAGCGCGATCATGACCCTCGACGACCACGTGGCAGCCCTTCAGCCCCAGTTGATTTCTTCCCTGCGGGAGGCCCTTCGCCTCAGGAGCACTCCGGGGACTCCCCTCCCCGGCAAGCCCTTCGGCGAAGGGGTGGACGAAGCCCTGCGTCACGCCCTGAAAACCGCCCAGGATCTGGGTTTTCGCACGGCCAACGTGGATTCCATGGTGGGATATGCGGAGTACGGCGAAGGGGAGGAGATGGTGGCGGTACTGGGCCACCTGGACGTGGTCCCCGAGGGGACGGGGTGGAGCCACGACCCCTACGGGGCGGAGATCGTGGACGGGGTGCTCTACGGCCGAGGAACGCTGGACGACAAGGGGCCCACCTACGCCGCCCTCTTCGCCCTGGCGGCCATAAGGGATGGAGGGATCCCCCTGAGGCGGCGTATCCGGGTGATCTTCGGCACCAACGAGGAGTCGGGATGCGCCTGCATGGCCCACTACGTCCAGAGCGGCCAGGAGCTCCCCGTCATGGGCTTCACCCCCGACGGGGCCTTTCCCATCATCAACGCGGAAAAAGGAAGCGTCAAGCTTCGCCTCTTCTCCCCCGGAGCCCCCGGCGGCCCCGAGAATCTCACGGCCCTGACCGCCGCCCCCGCAGCCAACATGGTCCCCGAAACGGCGGAGGGCACCATCGAGGGGCCCCCGGAGAGGCTCCTTCCCCTGCGCCGGGCCCTGGAATCCTTCGCCGCAGACCGCGAATGGCCCCTGGTCCTGGAGGAAGGGGAGGGAAAGCTCACGGTGCGCCCCCGGGGGAAGGCGGCCCACGCATCTTTGCCGGAGCTCGGCATCAACGCCGCTGTGCGGCTGCTCCGTCTGCTCGGGGCCCTGCCCACGGAGGCCCCCTGGAGGCGGGCCGCCGCCGCCCTCGGAGCCCTGGTAAACGAGAAAAGCGACGGGGCGGCCCTGGGGATCGCCTGCCGGGACGACCTGAGCGGCCCCCTCACCCTGAACCTGGGGCTTCTGGAGGTCACCGCCGACGGGGGGATCGCCGCCACGCTGGACATCCGATACCCGGTGCGCCAGGCCTGGGACGCCCTCTTCCCCGAGGTCCAGGCGCGGGTCCGCGATCTGGGGCCCTCCCTGGAGGTCCTGCGCCACAGCCCCCCGCTCTTCGTGGATCCCTCGTCGGAGCTCATCCAGGCCCTCCAACGGGCCTACACGGCCACCACGGGCCAGGAGGCGTTCCTCCTGGCCATCGGAGGAGGGACGTACGCCCGCACCATGCCCCACGTGGTGGCCTTCGGGGCCACCTTTCCCGGGGATCCGGAGCTCATGCACCAACCCGACGAGAGGATCCCCCTGGAGCGCCTGGCGTTAATCACCCGCATCCTCGCCGCCGCCATGAAAGAGCTGGCCCAATAGGGCTTCGCGTCGCCGCCGGGGAGAGTTTCGGCCTCACCGCCGGATCTTTCCCCGAAGCCGGGGCTCGGGCACGCCAGGGGGCGAAAAAAGGCCCCTCCGGGGCGATATCCCGGGCCCCCGTAGAGGGAACGCCCAAAAGAGGAGGCGATCTCCCGTGATCCACAACCTGAAGCTGCGTCGGGAGGCCCTGGAACGGGCCCATCGTCGCTGCGAGAAGTGCGGTTGCCTCACGAACCTCAAGGTCTACCCCGTGGTGCCCTTTGCCGCCGGAGGGGCGGATTCCCTGGACAACGTGGTGGTCCTATGCCTCTACTGCCACCGGGAGATGTGCCAGATGAAGGCGGGGGGGTTCGACTTTCGCGCCTGGCTCTCCCTGCCCCCCGCTCCGGTGGTGGCGAAGATGGTCCTGGAGTCCCCCGAGGGCGTACCGGTGGAAACCCTCCGGGACCTCTTGCGCACCCTGGCGGAGGAGGCCCGGGGGGACGAGGCGTTCTGGTGGGGCAAAAACGAGGGGCTATTTTAGCTCCGATGGGTGGGGGAGGGCCTAGTCCCGCAGGGGGTAGGCAGAAAGGGTCACGAAGCGAAAGCCCTCCCGGATCATAAGGGGCAGGGCCTCGGTGAGGCCTTCGGCGGTGTCGCCCCGGGGGCGGTTCATGTGGCACAGGATGATGTCCCCCGGGCGGCTCCGGAGCACGGTGGCTTTCACTTGCTCCCGGGAAAAGGTGGCTCCCCCATCTCCCGCCACGGCGTACCCCACCACTTCGTACCCCAGTTCGGCGGCCATCGCCAGGGCCACGTCGTCGTAAAAATTCGTCCCCGACCGGTAGTATCGGGGCGCGGGGACCCCCAGGGCACGCAGCTTGGCGTCGCTAATCAGGAGCTCTTCGGCGAACTCCCGGGGACTTTTTGTTCCCGCGATGCCGTAGGCCCTTCGTCCCGTCACCGAGGCGGGACGGTGGTTCTCTCCGTGGTTGGCGATCTCGAACAGGGGGTTTTGGACCAGGGCCGCCGCCTCCCGGGGGTGGCGGTCGATCCACCGTCCCGTCAAAAAGAGGGTGGCGGGGATTCTCTCCCGGATGAGGAACGCCACGAGCTCTTCGTCGTACTCCCCCCCGCAGGCGTCCAGGGTCAGAGCCAGCACCCGGTCCGTCGTGGCCAGCCGGGTCCTCACTCCTTCAAGGCGCTCCCCCCAGGCGGCGGGGAGATCCTTCGCGTATCGCGCCACCACAGCATCCTGCCTGGGAACCGCCTCGATGACCCTCCCCGGCAAGACGCCCCCCAGGACCAAAAGCAACCCCCCTACCCCGCACCATGAAAAGGCCTTTCGCCGGGAGATCATGGCTCCCTCCGGCGGATCTTCACCACGATCTTCCGAAAGGCCTCGGGCTCCCCGAGGTGGATGTCAGGCTTGTGGACGTCGGTGACGTTAAAGACCACGAACATCCCCGAAAAGACCCGGAGGAAGTTCCCTTCTCCCCGGTAGAGGGCGCAGTCTTCCCCTTCGTCGTAAGACCGGGTCTGGCGCATGCGGTGAAGAGGGGCGTACCCCATCCACTCTCCCCCTTCCACCACGTGGTGGAGGTCGACGTACCGCCGATGGGCCTCCCAGGGGGCATCGCCTTCGGCGACGGTGACGCCTCCGGAGACCAGGGCGAAGAGGTCGTCCCCCCGGAGGGAATGGCGCCCCATCCCCAGGGTGGCGATCTCCGGAAGGCGGAGGAACTCCAGGGCCTCTCTCAACAGGGGGTCCGCGCCAAAGTAGAACCCGGCGTTGCTCAGATGGTCGATGATCACGGCGATCCTCTCCTTTCAGCCCCCCAATCCCCGACGAGGGGCCTAGGGTTCGATGATCACGGGGGTCCCCGGACGCACCCGGCGCCGGAGCTCCGCCACGTCGGCATTGAACATGCGGATGCACCCCTCGGATACGCTTTTCCCTATGGAATCGGGGTCGTGGGTGCCATGGATCCCTATGCCCTTCCATCCGGTCTTCAGGCGGAGAAACCACGGTCCGTAGGCCCCCTTGATGGCTCCCTTGCCGTCGCCGAAGTCGTGGGTCCAGGAGGAAGAGGGCTGGATCTGGGAGATGGAAAAGCGCCCCACCGGGGTCCGCCGGTCTCCCTGGGATCGCTTGTCCCCCAAGGCGGACCCGGTGGCGATGGGGTAGGTCCGCACCAGATCTCGTCCCTCGTAGAGTTCCAGGATGAAGGCGCTCTTGACGATGCGGATCCAGGCCCGCTCCAGGGAGCCCTCTTTCAAGGGGTTGCGCTCCGCTTGGGAGAAGGGGGTGGGGAGGGGAGGGGGAGAGGGGGTCGGGGTGGGGAGCTCCACCGGCGGCAGGGGCGTGGGGGGGCGTTCTCCGGGACCTCGGGGGGACAAAAGATACCAGGCGACCAGCGCCCCCATGATCAATATCGCCGCCCCTCCGAGCCCTTTCCGCCATCCCCCGCGTCTCCGGGGGCCTTCGGGGTAGGAAAAAACCTTCAAAGACCCTTCCTCCTTCTGTGACTCTTTTTCTGTGACTCTTTGATCTTGTTTCCCGTTTTACTCCGGGGCCTCTTTGCCCTCCCCGCCTCATTCCGGGCCGCGATCGGGACACCTGGACCTCGACAACTTCCGCTGGGCGAAAAGGGTCCGGGCAGGGCCCCGGCGGTCATCGACGGGGCGAGGACTCCGGTGGGCGGCGGGACACCACTTTTTCCAGGCGTCCCCGTAGCCTCTCCGCCAGCTTAGGCCAGTCGTAGTGCTCCCGGGCGTACTCCCGGCCCCGACGGCCCAGCTCTCGGCGCCCCTCGACCCCCGCCCTCACCAGGGCCTCCAGAGCCCCGGGCAAATCTTCCTCCCGGGGGGCCACCCACCCCGCCCCCGAGGCGGCCAGGGGGTTTTCGGCGCAATCCCCCAGGAGGATCACCGGGCGCCCCGCCGCGTGGTAGTCCGCCATCTTGTTCAGGCTGGTGCCATATCGGTAGAGGGGGAGGTCGTCCAGCACCACGAGGAAGGCCGAGGCCCGGCGCAGGAGCTCGGGGACCCGGCGCTTCGGCACGGGGTCCTCGAAGCGCACGGGGAGCCCCTGGAGGCGCCCTCGTTCTTCCAGCTCCCGCCTCATCTCTCCCCGCCCCACGAAGACGAAACGCAGCGTCGGGAAGCGCCGGGCCAGGTCGGGAAGGAGGGCGAAAAAGCGGTCCAGGCGGTTGGCCCTCCCCAGGGTGCCGGTGTAAAAGATCTCCAGCGCCCCTTCGTCTTCCTCCGGCGGGGAGGGGTCGAAGGCCTCCACGAAGGTGCCATTGGTGATCCAACACCACCGCTCCTCCGGCAGGGAGTAGCGCTCCCGGAAGTACTCCCCCATGCGGGGGGCGGAGGTGACCACCAGGTCGGCGCTTTGCGCCAGAGTCCGTTCCACCGCGCCGAAGTAGCGCACCAGGGGGTGTCCGGGAAAGATGCGCCCCAGCTCCACCAGGGTCTGGGGCCAGAGATCCCGGACTTCAAAGACGAAGGGCACTCGGAAGCGCCGCGCCAGGCGAAGGCCCGCCCGGGCCGCCCAGGGGTGCACCGTGGAGCCCAGCACCACCTGGGGGACGCCGTAACTACCTCCCCCGAGGATCTTTTCCACCCGACGGCCAAAGAGCCAGTTGTTCCAAAGTCTTCCAGGGGTGGCGCTCCCTCCGTAAGGGGGCACGGGCACCGTGAGGAAACGCACGCCGTCGTAGCTCCGGTCCCAGACCCCCTCCGGGGGGGGGCCCTCCGGAAGGGAGGGTCCCAGATGGTCGAAGCTCCCGTGGACCACCAGCACTTCATCCCCCCGGGAGACCCACTCCCTCCCCAGGGCATAGTGTCGGGTTATGCCGGGGACCTCCGGGGGGCGGGTGTCCTGGGCGATCATCCAGATCCTCACGGCGATCTCCGGAAGCCCCTCCCGTCGGGGTGGACAAAGCCCCCCGTCACCGAGATCCATCCCAACGCCACCGTCACCGCCGCCGTCACCGCCAGGGCACCGCCGGAGGGAAGGGCCGCCACCCCCTGTCCCATGAGGGCCAGGATCGCCGCCAAAAGCCACGCCGCCCGCACCGCCCGGTTCTGGTCGTGCCACCGCCGGGCGAGCTGGTCGTAGAAGTGGTCCCGGTCGCCGGAAAGGACGGGCCTGCCCGCAGCCATGCGCCGGGCGATGCCCAGCAGGGTGTCGAAGCAGGGGACCCCCACGCAAAAAAAGCACCCCAGGAGGGCGGAAAGGTCGGTGCTGTAGACGCCGCCGATCTGCCACGCCAGGGCCCCTCCCAGAAAGAGGCTCCCCACGTCCCCCATGAAGGTGCGGGCCGGAGGAAGGTTCCACAGCAAAAAGCCCAGGGAGGCCCCCGCGAGGATCAGGGGCACCGCCGTGGTGAGCCCCCGGGAAGCGTGGATCAGGGCGATACCCAGGGCGCCGATGGTCGTCACCCCGGCCGCCAGGCCATCCATGCCGTCCAGGAGGTTCACCGCGTTAGCCAGAAAGACCGCCACCAGGAGCATGATGAGCGCCGTACCTGGGGCCCCCCGCAGGATCCAGGGCAGGGCCAGGCAGAGCCCTCCGCCCAATTGACCCCAGAGCTTGTGCTTGGGAGAGAGGTTCCACCGGTCGTCTGCGACCCCCACCAGGGCCATGACCAGGCTCCCCGCCGCCCCCCAGGAGGGAAGGGGTAAAAGGGCCAGAAACGCCAAGACTATCCCCAGCCCCCCCAGCCGGGGCACGGGGAGGGCGTGGATCTTGAGCGTCCCCGGACGGTCCACCACCCCCCACCGGGCCGCCAGCGCCATGGAAAAGAGGGTCCCCGCCGCTCCCCAGAATACCGCCCAGAAAAAGATCATCCCCTTGGTGCCTCCTTTATGCCCTCTCCGTCCCCCGAAAGGTGGGGACCCACCGCCCTAGCATCTCCCTCACCCCGGGGTCGTCTCCCCCCAGGCCCTCCTCCACCGCCTGGGAGAGCTTCGCCCCCTGAAGGCCGCCGAGATGCGTGAAAAAAATCTTGTCGTGGCTCGTCCGGGAGACGCTTTTGGGATCGTAGAAGAGCTCCTCGAAGAGCTTCTCCCCGGGGCGAAGCCCCGAGAAGACGATGGGAATGTCTACGCCGGGGCGCAGGCCGTGGAGCCGGATGATCATCTCCGCCAGGTCCACGATCCGCACGGGATCCCCCATGTCGAGGACGAAGAGCTCTCCCCCCCTCCCCAGGGACCCGGCCTGGAGCACCAGGCTCACCGCTTCGGGGATGAGCATGAAGTAGCGTCGCATCTCGGGATCCGTCACCGTGAGGGGCCCCCCGGCGGCGATCTGCTGTTCGAACTTGGGGACCACGCTCCCTCGACTTCCCAGGACGTTGCCGAAGCGCACCGCCATGTACGCCGTGCCGGGGTAGGCCTCCTGGGCCTCCTGGAGCAAAAGCTCCGCCACCCGCTTGGTGGCCCCCATGACGTTGGTGGGGTTCACCGCCTTGTCCGTGGAGATCATCACCACGCGCTCGGCCCCGTATTCTCCCGCCAGGCGCGCCACGGTCCACCCCCCCAGGGCGTTCACCCGGAGGGCTTCCCGGGCGTTGTGCTCCATGAGGGGCACGTGCTTGTGGGCGGCGGCGTGAAAGACCACCGCCGGGGTGTACCGGGAAAAGATCTGGGCCATGGCCACCGGATCCGCCACATCCGCCACCAGCAGGCGCATGGGGGTCTCTTTGGCCCGGCGGCAGATTTCCTCTCCCAGACAGTAGAGGGAGTGTTCTCCGTGCCCCAGGAGGAGGAGCTCTCCGGGGGCGTGGTCCAGAATCTGGCGGCAGATCTCGCTGCCGATGGACCCCCCCGCCCCGGTGACAAGCACCACCTTGCCCCGGATGATCTCCCCGATGCCATCGTTATCCAGCTTCACGGGATCCCGACAGAGCAGGTCCTCCAGGCGACAGGTGCGAAGGCGGCTCACGGAGAGGGTGCCTCCGGCGAGCTCCCGTAGGGAGGGAAGAACCCGCACCTCCACCGAGGCATCCCCGGTGAAAGAGAGCAGGCGGCGCACCACGTGCCCCGGGGCGGAGGGCATGGCCACCAGGACCACCTGGATCTCCTCCCGGGCGATGACCTCGGACAACGAATCCAGGGGCCCCAGCACCGGAAGCCCCGCCACCTTCATGCGCCCCTTCTGGGGGTCGTCATCCACGAACCCCACGGGGGCCATGTCCCCCTCATGGCGCAGGAGCTCCCGGGCGAGCATGGCCCCCGCATCCCCCGCCCCGGCGATGATGGTACGCCGGGGGCGAGGTCCCGGAGGGCAGATAGGCCGGGCGCAGGCCCGCCAGGACGCCCGGAGGGCGGAGACGAAGAGGAGGCCCGTCACCACCATGATGGCCAGGGAAGTGCGAGGCATGACAAAGCCCGGGATCATCTTGTCCGCCAGGCCGAACAAAAACACCCCCAGGACGTAGAGCCCGGCGAGGTGCACGTACTCCTCCACGCTCGCCTGGGACCAGAGCACCCGGTAGACCCCCCCCAGCCAGAAGGTCCCCAGCACCGTTCCCTCGAAGACCAGCAGGGCCCGGAAGAAATTGCTTCCCGCCTGGGTCAAGTCGAAGAAAATGGTGAATCGCAGGGCGTATCCCAGGTAGACCGCCAGAAAGAGGGCCCCCGCGTCACAGAACAGCACGGCGACCCGCCGCCGCGCCAGGAAGAGCCAGAGGGTCACGATCCTCCTTTGGGCTTCACGCAGGGCGGAGAACATGGCGGAGGGTTTCGACCACATGATCCTGATCCTCGGGGGAAAGGTCGGTGTAAAAGGGCAGAGCCGCCACCCGATCACACACCCGGTCCATCTCGGGGAAGTCTCCCCGGCGGTACCCGAAGCGATGGGCGTAGAAGGGCTGGAGGGGAATGGGGGTGAAGTAGGCCCGGTTTTCCACCCCGTGCCGGGAGAGAAGGCGCAAGACCTCGTCCCGGGGGGCCCCCTCGGGGAGGAGCACCACGTACACGAACCAGCTCGCCCGGTCGCACCAGGGGGGGGACTCGGGGAGCCTCAGCCCCTCGATGTCTTTGAGCAGGGCGCCGTACCGCGCAGCCACCTGGCGACGGCGCTCCAAAATGGCGGGGAGGCGGGAGATCTGGGATCGCCCCAGGGCCGCCGTGAGCTCGGACATGCGGTAGTTGTACCCCAGGCGCACGTGGGCGAGCCACGCCCCGGAGTCGTCCCGCCCCTGGTTCGCGTAGGATCGGCACAGGGCAGCCACCTCGTCGTCGTCCGTCACCACCGCCCCCCCTTCCCCCGTGGTGATCTGCTTGTTCGGATAGAACGCGAAGGCCCCCGCCCGGCCGAAGGAGCCGCAGCCCCGGCCAAAGGCCCGGCTCCCCAGGGCCTCGCAGCTGTCTTCCAGCAGCACGAGCCCCTCTTCCCGAGCCAGGGCCTCGTACTGATCCCAGGGGGCGGGAAGGCCGAAGACGTCCACGAGGAGAAGGGCCTTGAGCCGATGGGGGGCCACCCGCTCTCCGTTGGGAAAGCTGAGTTCCCCCCGGCGCAGGGCGCCGATGGTGCGCCGTAGCTCCTCCGGAGAGGGGCAAAGTGTGCCGGGGTCGATGTCCACGAAGACGGGCACCGCCCCCACCATGAGGATCACGTTGCTGCTCGCCACAAAGCTGAAGGGGGTGGTGAGCACCACGTCCCCTTCGCCCACCCCCAGGGCGAGGAGGGCCATGTGGAGGGCCGCCGTGCCGCTGGAGCAGGCCACGGCGTGGCGGACCCCCGCCACCGCCGCCAATTCCTCCTCGAAGCCCCGGATCTCGGGCCCCATGGCGACGCGGCCGGACCTGAGGGCTCGCACCACCGCCGCCACGTCGTCGTCCACGATCTGGGCGCTGGAAAGGGGAATACGTCGGGTATCCATCCTATCAACCTCTCTCTTCAAAAGGGCCCCTCGAAGAGCTCCTGGGACCCTTCACTGCCTCCCCGGCCTTACCCCGCGCCGGGAGGGCCTTTGATGGCACCAAAGGGACGGGGCCGCCGGCTAGATGATGAGCTTGCTTCCTCCCCGAGGGGCCTTTCCCGTGGCCCGATCCAGCTGGGAGAGCAAGGCGGGAGACGCCACGTCGATGCGTGGCTTACGGGCCTCCTGGGCGGAGAGCTCCCGGACCTTCTTCTCGTAGTCTTCCATCCCCTGACGGATGGCGGGTACGTCGCCGCGCACCCACTGGAGGATGTTTTCCGCCACGGCCTTGATCATGTCCTCCCCCGGGACCTCCCCCGTGACCCCCAGCTCCTTGAGGGTACGGTACTCCTCCCGCAGGGCCTCCACCACGTCTTCGTCCGTCAGGAGCCCCTTGCGGTAAAGGGCCCGGGCCAACACGTTGAACTTGGTCTTGAGGCTCTCTTCCGCCATGGCCATGCCCTCCATCCGGGCCATCACCATGGAAAGGAGCTCGTCCAAACCGATCTGCATGGGCATCTGCATCCTTTTTCGACCTCCCAAAGTAAAGGGGGGCGGGGGCTTCGCCCCCCGATCCCCGTAAGACACGGACAGTTATTTTATCACAAAAGTCCCCCGACGGGCCTCCGTCATCCCCTCTTTGCCGCAAAAATCTCTCTCTTTTCGGGGTAACCCCCTCCAAAGGGAGGCCTTTTCCCCTCTCCGAGGTATATAATGGGGTACCTTAGGAGGAATCGGGGGGAGGTTTCGCCGCCATCTCCCCGGAGCTTCCCCCATGATAGCACCTGACGAAGGACACAAGGAGGGATAGAGATGTTTTCCAATGACCACATCGCCCGCGCCATGACCGTGAGGCTCGATCCCGTGTTGCCGCCCATGCCTCCCTTCGAGCCCGGCATTCGCCGCGCCCCCGACCGGGGGTACTCCCTGTCCCGGGCCGAAACAGAGCTCGCCCTGCGCAACGCCCTGCGCTACATCCCTGAAGAGCTCCACGCCGCCCTGGCACCGGAGTTCCTCGACGAGCTCCTAACCCGGGGAAGGATCTACGGCTACCGCTTCCGTCCTGCGGGACCCCTCCGGGGCAAGCCCATCGACGCCTATCGGGGAAAGTGCCTCGAAGGCCGGGCCTTTCAGGTGATGATCGACAACAACCTCGATTTCGCCGTGGCCCTCTACCCCTACGAGCTGGTGACCTACGGCGAAACGGGGCAGGTGTGCCAGAACTGGATGCAATACCGCCTGATCATGCGCTATCTGGAAGTCCTCACCGACGAGCAGACCCTGGTGGTGGAGTCCGGCCACCCCCTGGGGCTCTTCCGGTCTCGTAAGAACTCCCCCCGGGTCATCATCACCAACGGCCTCTTCGTGGGGATGTACGACGACCCCACCAACTGGCACCGGGCCATGCAGATCGGGGTGTCCAACTACGGCCAGATGACCGCAGGGGGATGGATGTACATCGGCCCCCAGGGCATCGTCCACGGCACCTTCAACACCATCCTCAACGCGGGACGGCTGAAGTTCTCCCTGGGAAACGACGGTGACCTCCGGGGAAGGCTCTTCGTCTCCTCGGGGCTGGGGGGCATGAGCGGGGCCCAGCCCAAGGCGGCGGAGATCGCCGGCGCCGTGGGGGTGGTGGCGGAGGTGGATCCCTCCCGGATCCGCACCCGCACCGACCAGGGGTGGGTGCGCTTCGCTTCGTCGGATCTCGGGGAGGTCTTTCGCATCGCCCGAGAGCACCTGGAGCGCCGGGAACCCACCTCCATCGCCTACGAGGGCAACATCGTGGATCTCCTGGAATACGCCGTGGCTCACGGAGAATCCATCGACCTGCTCTCGGACCAGACCTCCTGCCACGCCCCCTACGACGGGGGGTACTGCCCCCAGGGCGTCACCTTCGAGGAACGCACCGCCCTTCTCCGGGAGGACCGGGAAAAATTCCGCCGTCTGGTGGACCAGAGCCTTCGGCGCCACTTCGAGCTGGTGAAGGTCCTGACGGACCGGGGGACCTACTTCTTCGACTACGGCAACGCCTTTCTCAAGGCGGTCTACGACGCGGGGGTCCCCGAGGTCTGCAAGGGGGCGGACGAAAAGGACGGCTTCGTCTTCCCCTCCTACGTGGAGGACATCATGGGCCCCATGCTCTTCGACTACGGCTACGGTCCTTTTCGCTGGGTCTGCCTCTCCGGCGATCCCGAAGATCTTCGCAAAACGGACAAGGCCGCCATGGAGTGCATCGATCCGCACCGGCGCCCCCAGGACCGGGACAACTGGGTCTGGATCCGGGACGCGGAGAAAAACCGCCTCGTGGTGGGCACCCAGGCCCGGATTCTTTACCAGGACGCCGAAGGGCGCATGAAGATCGCCAAGACCTTCAACGCCATGGTACGCCGGGGGGAGATCGGCCCCGTGATGATCGGCCGGGACCACCACGACGTCTCGGGGACCGATTCCCCCTTACGGGAGACCTCCAACATCAGAGACGGGAGCAACATCACTGCGGACATGGCGGTGCAGTGCTATGCGGGCAACGCCGCCCGAGGCATGAGCCTCATCGCCCTGCACAACGGCGGTGGAGTGGGCATCGGCAAATCCATCAACGGGGGCTTCGGCCTGGTCCTCGACGGATCGGCGCGGGCCGACGAGGCCATCGAGCTCTCCATGGCGTGGGACGTCATGGGAGGGGTGGCCCGCCGGGCCTGGGCCCGGTGCCCCCACTCCATCGAAACGAGCCTCCGGTACAACGAGGCCCATCCGGGAACGGACCACATCACCCTGCCCTTCATCCCCGACGACGCCCTGGTGACGGACGCCGTGGCCCGGGCCCTTCGGGGCCGTTAGGGCGCCGGAAGGTCGGGGGGGGGAAAATACCATGAGATCCTGGAAAAGGGCCGCGATGGCGTCGATCCTGGCCGTCCTCCTGGGGGTAGCATGCCACGCCCCGGCCTGGGCCAAGGGTGATTTCTACTTGCGAGACCTGGGGGGCTACGTGGCCTTCTCCCGGGGGGCGGGGATCACCGCCGTGGAAGCCATGCCGGAGCGCCTTTGGCGCATCGTGGACCGGGGAGAGATGGCCTATGATCTTCAGGAGGCCTTCATTCACGCCGATTCGGGATCGCTGAATGCCTATGCCGACCCCGCCTGGCGGGCCTTCGTGGCCGAAGGGCGCCCCCTCTTCTCCTTCGCCCTGGAGGACCGCCGAGGGTGGGGCACGCTGCCCACCAACGTGCTGGGGGCGGTCCACATCTACGACCGCCTTCGGGACCGCTTCGTGCGCTACGCCTCCTACGCCAGCAGTTGGGGGGTGGCGGACCTCCAGGTGCGCATCGACGTGGAAGACGGGGGACCCTACGACCTGGACGCCCGGGCGAACGGCGTGGTGCGCGTGGGGCTGGCCGTAGGGGCGGGGCTCACCGATGTGGACGACTTTACCCGGGGCTGGGGGGGAGGGGGAGGATGCACCTTGGGAAACTCCCCGGGGATGGCCCCTCTCCTGCTGATCCTCCCCGGAGCCGGAGCCTGGGCCTGGAAAAGGCGACGAAAGGGGCCCCAGGAGCGAGGAGGCCCGGCATGACCGAAGAGACCCCCGGCCTCCCCATTTCGGAGGAGCTCTTCGCCCACCTCCCCGTGCCCGCGCTACGGGGCTCCATCGAAGATGGCGTCCTGGTGGTGTCTTCGGTGAACGGGGCCTTCGGCGAGCTCTGGCCCACGCAGGTCCCGTGCCCCTGCACGCTGGAAACCCTCTTTGCCGGGCTCCCGGGCCCCCGGGACTTCACCCCCTTGACCTCCGGAGGCCCCCCGGGGTGGCGCCACGTGCTCTGGGAGCTCGTCCCCGGGGAGAATCTGGTGGACCTGGCCCTGCACTCCACCCCGGAGGGGGAGATCGTCGCCGTGATGCCCGAGTGCTCCGAGCAGATGACGTCCCGGAGGTTTCACGCCCTGCGGGAAAAGGCTTCCTTCCTCCTCCGGCTGCACCACGCCCACGAGGCCCTTGCCCCGCTGACGTCTTGCATTACGGAGTTTTTCGGCTTCGATTGGACCGGGATCCTCCAGTGGGACTCCGCCTCCTGCCAGTGGACCCCCCTGACGGAGGCCCCCCACCCCTTTCTCCTGGCTCCGGAGGACCGTCGCCTAGAGTCCTTCTTGGCCCGTCTGGCCCGGGACCCCCATGGGGAGGCCTCCGGGAGCCGCCTGGGGGGGCTTTCGGTGGAAGAAGGGGCGGAGTGGTGGGTGCGCTGGAGCCTCGAGGGAGGGGAGTGGCGGGACGCCATGGCGGAGGCCGACCTCCGATCCCTCTTCGCGGGGACCCTGCTCGGGGGAACCCAACCCCTGGTATTTTTGGCCCTCTCCCGGCGGGAGGGGGCTTTGGGGCGCATCAACGGCGACGCTCTGCGGGCCCTCTGGCCCACCCTGTGCTCCACGGCGGAACGGTACCGCGCCACCAAGGCCATGGCCTACCTGGCCCAGACCGACCCGGAGACGGGGCTCATGGCCGAGACCCCGCTGCGCCGCCGCCTCCAGGAGGAGCTTCGCCGCAGCCGGCGCTACGGATACTTCCTGTCGCTGGTGCGCCTCACCCTGCTCAACGCCCGGGAGATGGCCGCAGACGATCCGGAAAACGTCGCCGACGCCATGAGATCGATGGGCCACGACGTGGGCCAGAGCATCCGCAACGTGGACGTGGCGGGGAGAACGGGTCCCCACGCCGTGGTCCTGGCGCTCCCCCACACCGACGCCCCGGGACGGAAGGTGGTGGAGGGACGCCTCAAGGATCGCATCTCCGCCGCATCTTTGTTCCTTTCCCTTCCCCCCGAGATCTCCTTGGAAGGGGCCACCTTCCCGGACGACGGCACCCCCGAGACCTTCGACGAGGCCCTCGGCCTGCTCCACGCCGACGACGCCCCCCTCACGGCCCTCGGGTGAGCCCTCCGGGTGAGCCTTTCGGGCCTTCAAAAAAACCGCCCCCTTTTCGGGCCCCGACGCCAAGGCGCCGAAGCTCCGAAAAGGGGGCGCTCTTCATGGCCCCCGCCGGTCTAGCCGACGAAGAGGTCCATCTTGGCCAGGATTTTCAGGGCTTCCTTGTCCCCCTGCTCCACGTCCCCATCCGGGCCGAAGCGCTCCCGAAGCTCGACCCGGGCCCTTTCCAGCTCGGCAAACATCGATGATTCCCGTAGGTTGGCCAGGACCTCTTCTTTCACCTCGTCGGGGAGACGATCGGTGAGGTAGCCGAAAAACACCGTGGCGGTGGAGAGCACCATGATGCGCTCCTCGCTCTCCGTCCAGTAGAGCTGGAGGAAGAGGGCCCCGTTGTAATCGTCCAGGAACTCCTCGTCTTCCTCCTCCGGGGCATCCCAGTACTCCAGCACGAAAAAGGGCAGATCGGGGGCGACGCGGAAGGCGTCCCACACGGCCCGGTAGGCATCGGCTCCGGGCCCCGCCAGCTCCAGGGTGGCCACCGCCCGGGCATGGGCCGCAAAGAGGTCTCCGCTTTCCGCCTTCAGGGATTCTTCCAGCGTCTCGGCGAACTTCCCCTGGGCCAAGAGCCCTCCGAAGCGGATGCCCCTCCCCCAGGAGGGATCCCATCCGTCGAAGGCCAACATCTCCTCCGCCAGGGCCAGGGCCTCCCCGGCCTTCTCGTCCAACAGTAGAGACCAACCCAAGTTCCTCATGGCCTCGAAGAGAAGGTCTTCCAGGGATTCCGCCTCTTCCGGGGAGGCCTGGGCCATGCGCCTTTTCGTCTCCTCCACGCAGCGCCGTAGCAGCGCCGCCTGGGCCTCGTACTCCTCCGCCCCGTCCGCCAGCACGAAGAGGGCCTCGGGATTATCGGGGTCGAGCACGAGGATCTTCTTCGCGATGTCCTCGGCGACCGCCACGTCCTGGGAGTCGTAGAGCTCTTGAAAGAGCTCTTCCAATGATTCTTGCGCACGAAATGCCATGGGGGTCTCCTCCAAATGGGAAAATTGGGGCCGGAGTGCGGCCCCTCAAGGGGCAACGACGCTAATCCACGTACCCCCCGCCGGGTTGGAGCAGGGAGTACATGGCGGGGGCGTCCTGGGGGCTCCGGAGCCGGATGGTGGGCATGCTCACCACCACCACCCCGGACTCCCGATCGTAGGTGTAATGCTCCGCATCCACCTCCGGGTTATACCCGATGACGGTGTTCGGGGGAATGACGTTGTGGGCATCCACGATGGCCCGGCGAATCTGGCAGTTCTCGCCGATCATCACCCCCTGGCCGATGATGGATTCTTCCACCACCGCCCCCGGCTGGATCACGCAGTTCCGGGACAGCACCGACCGGTGCACCACGGCCCCCATGACCCGGCTCCCCTCGGCCCTCAAGGCCCCCACCACGGAGCAATTCTTACCCTGGCTCGGGTAGGTGAACCCCGGGGGATCGGCAAAGGACACGGTACGAATGGGCCACTGGAAATTAAAAAGCGTCAGGGGCGAAGGGTGCTGCAACAGGTCCATGTGGGCGTCCCAGTAGGCCTTGATGGTGCCCACGTCCTTCCAGTAGGGGCGGTCGTTCCCCGGCAACGTCTGGCTGGGGAAGTCGTAGGCCAGGAGGCGGGCCCGGGAGAAAAGCTTCGGGAGGATGTCTTTGCCGAAGTCGTGGGAGCTTTTCTCGTCCGATCCGTCCTCCAGCAGGACCTCCTCCAGTACCTGGCGTCGGAAGATGTAGTTCCCCATGGAGGCGTAGCTAAAACCCGGCCTCCCGGGGATCTCCGGGGGGTTGGCGGGTTTTTCCACGAAGCTGGTGATCCGCTGGTGGGGATCCACCCCGATGCAGCCGAAGGCCGAGGCCTCGGCCACGGGGACCACGTTGGCCGCCACGGTGGCGTCGGCGTTGCCGTCGATGTGGAACTGGAGCATCTGCTCCAGGTCCATCTTGTAGATGTGGTCGGCGGCAAAGATGCAGACGTGATCTGCGTCGAAGAGGGTGATGAGGTGAAGGTTCTGGAGCACCGCGTCGGCCGTGCCCTTGTACCAGTGGGTGCCCATCCACATCTGGGCGGGGACGCTGGTGACGAAGAAGTCTCGCCCCCTCATGGCGCCGCCGAACTGCCATCCCCGCTCGATGTGCTCCGTGAGAGATTGGCTCTTGAATTGCACCAGGACGTAGATGGAAAAAAGGCCGCTATTTACCATATTCGACAGGGCGAAGTCGATGATGCGGTACTTGGCCGCAAAGGGCACCGCCGGCTTCGACCGGTACTTGGTCAGGGGCATGAGACGCTCCCCCCGGCCTCCCGCCAGGACAATGCCCAAAACCCGTCCATATCTGCCATAGATCACGGCAAACTCCCTCCTTTCGGCTGGTAAATCCCCTAAAAGAACCAGGCCTTTCCCTAAAAAAGAGCTCCCCTGCCGGTAAGATAGCCGGGGAAAGGGCTTCGGTCAACCCGGAAGAGGGGCCCGGGGGGGAAAGGGGGCTGAAATATCTGCGCCCCCCGAAGGGGCTCACTCCCGCCCCATGCCCCGGAGCCTGCGGTAGACCTCGGCGTAGGCGGCGGCGGAGCGGTACCAGGAGTAGTCCTGGGCCATGCCTCGCCGCTGGATCTGCGCCCAACCGGCGCCGTCGCGGCGCCGCTCCAGGGCACGCCACACCGCGTGGGAGAATTCGTGGGGAACGTAATCGGAGAAGACGAAGCCGTTGCCGTCGTCGGAGCCGTCGGCGTCGATGACCGTATCCGCCAACCCCCCCACGGCCCTCACCACGGGGATGGTGCCGTAGCGCAGGGCGATGAGTTGGGATAGGCCACAGGGTTCGAAGAGGGAGGGCATGAGGAGGATGTCTCCCCCGGCGTAGAGCAGATGGGCCAGCTCTTCGTCGTACCCCAGGTGGACCCCCACCGTCCCCCCCATGCGGGAGGCCGCCTCCCTCAGGGCATTCTCGAAGACCGCATGCCCCGACCCTAGGACGAGGGTCCGGGCCCCCATCCGGGCAAAGGGTTCCAGGGACGCCAGGAGGATGTCCACGCCCTTTTGTTCCACCAGGCGGCCGACGAAGACGAGGATGGGGCGGCCGTCGTCTTCCACGCCGAAACGCTCCAGCAGGAGCTGGCGGCAGCGCCCCTTCCCCGTCATATCCCGGGGGGAAAAGGGGGCCGGTATCATGGCGTCGCTCTCCGGGTTCCACAGGGCGTAGTCCAGGCCGTTCAGGATGCCGGAAAGCTTTCCCCGGTGATCTTCCAGCACGCCATGGAGGCCGAAGCCCCCTTGAGAGGTCTGGATTTCCCAGGAGTACCGGGGGCTCACAGTGGTCACCGCATCCGAGGCCACAATGGCCCCCTTGAGCACGTTGAGGCTGCCGAAGAACTCCATCCGGTCCATGGTAAAGGCGTCGCGCCCAAAACCCCAGGCCTCCAGGGCTCCCGGGGCCAGGATCCACTGATGGGCCATGTTATGGATGGTAAGCACCGTATCGTACTCCTGCTGCAGCGACCGGTAGTGCCGATGCCAGGCCAGGGCCGCCGGCAGGAGCCCCCCCGGCCAGTCGTGGATGTGAAAGATGTCGGGCTTCCAGATCCGGGCGAGCTCCAGGGCTCCCAGGGAGAGAAAGGCGAAGGGCAGGGTGGCCCCCAGGGTAGACTCCCGGGGGTAGACCTGGGGATCTCCGAAGAGCTCCGGCTGATCCAGGAGGTACACCGGCACCCCGTCCGAGGCGGTCTCCCACACCTGGCCGTCGTACACCCGCCAGTTCAGCGCCACGTGGATCTCCCCTTCTTTCACGGGGACGAGGGGAAACCCCTTGGCGGCGAGGTGCTCTCGCAGCCCCGCATAGCAGGGGAGGAGGACCCGGGCGTCCACGCCCGCCTCCCGGAGGGCCTTGGGAAGAGAGCCCACCACGTCCCCCAGCCCCCCCAGCTTCACCAGGGGGGCCATCTCTGAAGCCACATGCAGGACCCGGATGGCGGCGTCCATGTCACATCCCCCGGAAGACCACGCCGTACCCCTTTTCGCAGTAGTCCTTCACCACGCGATGGGTGTTGAAGTAGCTTGCGTTGAGGGCGATGGTGCGCTTCATCATGGAGATCCACTCTCCCCGGCGGTCGTAGTAGGTGGGGATGATCTTTTCTTTGAGCTTGGCGTAGAGGTCGATGGCGTCTTCCATCTCGTCGTACTCGATGAGGTCGGCCTCGGCGGGCTCGGGGCCGATGGACCATCCCGTCACGCCCTCGACCCAACCCTCGATCCACCATCCGTCCAAGACGGAGAAGTTCATGACGCCGTTATGGGTGCACTTCATGCCGCTGGTCCCCGAGGCCTCCCGGGGGCGCCGGGGGTTGTTGAGCCAGAGGTCCACTCCGGCGGTGAGGATGGCGGAGAGGTCCATGTCGTACCCCTCCAGATAGACCATGGGGAGCACGGAGCGCATCTCCCTGGAGGCCTGGATGAGGCGCTGGATGACCATCTTTCCCCCCTCGTCGTGGGGGTGGGCCTTGCCCGCGAAGATGAACTGCACCCGGCCGCCGCAGGCATCCACCAGCTTGCGCACATCGGAGAGGATGAGGTCGGCCCGCTTGTAGGTGGCGGCCCGCCGGGCAAAGCCTATGGTGAGGACGTCCGGGGAGAGCTCCTGCCCCGTGTCCTCCAACACTTTGGCCAAAAGCTTCATCTTGGCCGCCTGGTGGGCCTTCCAGACCGCTTCGTCGGGGAGGAGCAACGCCTGGGTGAGGCGGGTGGGGTCGTTGCGCCAGCCGGGGATGTACTTGTCGAAAAGGCGGGCCATGCCGGGGCAAGTCCAGGTGGTAGAGTGGACTCCGTTGGTCACCGCGTCCACCTTAGAGGAGTTGAACATCCGCCGGCTCACCTCGGCGTGCTTCACCGACACCGCATTGACGTATCGGCTGTACCGGATCCCCAACTCGGTCATGGAGACCCCATTGGGGCCCAGCATGCGCCGCAGGGTGGAGCCGAACACGGGGGTCATGACCCGGTCCACCAGATCGTAGGGGAAGTGGTCGTGCCCCGCCGCCACCGGCGTATGGGTGGTGAAGATGACGTTTTCGCGCACCTTGTCGAAATCGTCGTAACCCATCTCCCGGAGCATCTCCAGGGTGAGAAAGCCCGCATGCCCCTCGTTGAGGTGGTACGTCCGGGCGTTGTCGTAGCCCAGGTCGCGGAGCATGCGCAACCCCCCCACCCCCAGGATGAGCTCCTGGATCAGGCGGTAGCGCTGGTCTCCGCCGTAGAGGTACCAGGTGAAGTGCCGGTCTTCGGTGCTATTGCCCTCGCAGTCCGTGTCCAGGAAGTAGATGGGAAGGGGATACCCCCCCTGGCCGATGAGGTCGTGCACCCAGGCGCGGATCTTCACGTTGCGCCCCTCGATCTCCACGGAGACCTCGTTGGGGAGGAGCTGCATGAACTGGTTGGGCTCCCAGACCGCCTCCTGCTCCTGCTGCCACCCCTCGGGGGAGAAGGTCTGGGTGAAGTACCCCTTTTTGTAGAGCAGGGTAATGCCCACCATGGGAACCCCCAGGTCCGCCGCGCTCTTCAAGATGTCTCCCGCCAGCACTCCCAGCCCCCCGGAGTACGTGGGAATCTGGGGGTTGATGCCGATTTCCATGGAAAAGTACGCCACGGTGCGAAAAACGGGATCGTTCTCCACCATGCGACGAAGCGATTGCCCCACGTTCTTGCCGTGCACCATTACGGACATGGACGGGCCTCCCTCCCAAAACTTTTTTCCGAAGTCCGGGGCGCCCTAGGCCGCCCCGTCGCTAAAAGCTCCTGCCTTCTAAGACCTCCGGGGCGTGGCGGAGGGGCCATCTTCGCCCCCCCATCCCCGCTCCCACTCTAGCAGAAAGGCCCCTTTAGGGAAATGCCCCGGGGAAACCCTCCGATGTTTTAAACCTCCGTAAGGGTTCATCACGGCGTGGCAAATCCCCAGGCTCGGGCCAGGGCCAACATCTCCTCCCCCGGGGTGCGCCCGGCTCCTTCCAGCAGGCGCCACAGTTCGTTCTGGCCCCGCCAAAGGCTTGGATCCATCCCCAGCTCCTGGGTGCGCCGAAAGAGGGCCAGGAGCTCTCCGTAGGGGGCTTCGGAGGATCGCCCCAGACGATGGTCTTCCAGGCGATCGTGGAAGAAATCCCCCAGCCGGGGATTCAACAGGGATAGCTCGGGCTCCACCCCCAGGGCATGGGCCTCCTCCAGGAGGTTCCCCAGGGGGGATCCCGGTTCCATCAACTCCAAAAGGGCCCGATCGAGCCCTCGCCCCCCCTCGGCCGACCTGGTCTCTTCTCCTCGCTTGACCAGGTCGCGCACCTGCTCAGACAGACAGAGCTCCGCCGCCGCGCGCAAAATGGCCGGGGGCTCCACTCCTATGGAATGAAGGCGCATGAGGAGACGTTTAAAATCTTCCAAGGCGTGACAGGCCTCTCCCCGTTGGGATTGCTCCGCCTGGACACAGCGATCCCGGGCCACGGCCCACCGGTCGTCCCGGGACAGCACATCCAGGTGCCAGGGACCCAGGGGAAAGGTCCGCTCGATGGTGCGCCCCAAAGCCATCAGATCTCCCTCGAAAAAGACCCGACGAAGCCCCTCGAAGGAAGGGGTCTCCTCCCGGCGGAGATGGCACACATCGTCCAACCCCCCCGAGGAGAGCACCACCCCGCTGCCGGTCCAGACCTCGCCCGTGCGGCGGTCGGCGAGCCGCAGGTTGGCCCCCCGGAGCACGAGCTCGCCGCTGGTCCAGCTTCGCCCCTGAACCACCATCTGCACCGCCGGAGAGCGGGGCCCTCCCTCCCGATCCGGCAAGGGAGCGCCCGCTTTCTTAAAAGGAGATTCCCACCCCCTTCGCAACATGGCCACCGCCGCCAGGTCTTCCAGGCTCCGGCGCCCCGGGGCCACCATCTTTTCCAGCACCGCCGCCCCCGTGGGAAAGGCGGGACGGTTCCCCTCCGCCGCCCCCAGATCCTCCATGAGCGCCCCCTCGAGGTCGGGTCCCCCCGCGCTCCGGAGCAGCTCCACCCCCCGGAGGGCGTAGGAAAGGATCTGGGCGGTCTCAATGCCCGCCACATCGTTGAAGAACCAGCCGCAGGACGTGTACTGGAACATGCCCATGCGCTGGGCCTCCAGGAGGGTGAGGATCGCCCGGGAGGCCCCGGGGGGCAGGGGGCCGAAGCGCTTCCGGAGGAACTCCAGGGGCTCTTCCCCCCCCTCGTCCAACAGGAGGGCCACCGCCTCGTCCCGAAGCTTCCAGGGGTCGTCGCACCAGGGGCGGAGCCTCTCCTCGAACTCCTGGTCCAAGACCTCCCGGAATCGATCCAAGGCCCGGCGCAGCGGGGCGCGCCAACGCTGGTGCCACCCCGGCTCCCCCCCCGTGTGGCACCCGCAGTCGCTCCGCCAGCGCTCCACCCCGTGGGCGCAGGACCAGGAGCTGTTCTCCACGATGCGGGCCTCCCAGGTGGGAGGGTGGAGCTGAAGAAAAGCCCCCACGTTGGTGAGGAGAGCCTCTCGGGAGGACGCCAGCACCTGGAACGCCCGGGCCAAAGCCATCTCTCCAAAACGGTGATGGTGTCCGTAGGTCTCTCCGTCGGTGGCCACCACCAGAAGGCGGGGTTCGTCTCCTCCGGGGAGTTGATGCAAGAGGTACTCGGCAAAACGGTCTCCGCTGTCCAGAAGGCCGCCGAAGGCAATGTCGTGCGAGACGCTCCCTTGATAGAACACCACCGTGACATGCTTCCCCGAAGGCAAGGGCACCGTGTAGGGGCGCGTCACATCCACCGAGCCACCGGAGACCGGGGTCCACTCTCCCCGAGGGGGGCGCACGGCGGCACACTGCCCCGACGCCAGAATGGTGAACTCCACGCCCTCCTCCGCCAGGGCCTCCAACACGGAGGTGCTCACGGCGGTTTCGGGGAGCCACATGCCCCGGGAACGTCGCCCGAAACGGGCGCGAAAATCCGCTGCGCCCCACCGCACCTGGGTTCGGAGATCGCGGGCGGAGGCCAAGGGAAGGATCATGTGGTTGTAGGCCTGGGCCAGGGCGCCCCCCGCGCCGAGCTCCCGTTCCGCCTCACCGTCGGAAGCCCGGAGGCGGGCGTCCAGCACGGGATCGTGCCGCGCAATCCACCGGTGGAGCGTGGGGCCGAAATTGAAGCTGAGATGCCGATAGTTGTCCATGATGCAGACGATACGCCCCGCCCCGTCCATCAGGCGGGCCGCTCGATTGGGCCGATAGCACTCCATGGCCACCCGGTCGTTCCAGTCGTGTGCCGGAGCCGCCGAGGGGTCCGCCAGAACTTCGTCAAACCAAGGATCTTCCCGGGGGGGCTGATAGAAGTGACCGTGTATGCATACCGCGCGCAAGATTCCCGCCGCCTCTCGTTCTCCGTTTCGGTATCACTCGAAAAGCGCCCTTTCGGAACGCTCGGGAAGGTCCCCTTTCTGGGGCCGTCGTCGGAAACACCCGCTCGCCCCACGGAGCCACAACGCTCCAGAAATTCCCGGCACCCGGGGTCACCGGACACCGAGGGGTTGGCTCAGGGATCGGCAAGACTCCGCCCCGGCAACGGCCCTTCGGCCTCCAAGGCGACCCCCACGCTGTGCAGGCGTCTCAGCAAGGGTTCCAGTTCGTCCGGCGGGGGCACTCGCAACCGCACAGCCCTTTCGTCCAGATCCATGTACCCCGTGCCCGGCTCGGTGGCGATCCCCGCCCGATTCAGGCGGTCAAAAAGGTTTCCCCGGTGGGAGGAAAGCACCAGGATGGGCGTGCGTTCGTCGGTCGCCGAGGGCACAAGTTCCGGTGGCCGGGTCAAGGCCTCCAGCAACCGGGCCTTGGCGGTGCGGACATACCGCCGGGTGGTCTCCAAAAACGATGGATCTCCCAGAGCCACCGAGGCCAGCACCATGCCCGGAGTGCCGAGGGAGAAGGGGGGTTGGGTCTTGCGGAAGATCTCCAGAAGTTCCGGATCCCGCACCACACCGTACCCCACTCGGACCCCCGCCAGCCCCCAGGCCTTGGAGAAGGATCGGGTGACCACCAGGTTCGGCGCCGGAATCTGTATCGCGCTCTCCTCCAGGGGCAGATATTCGCCGTAGGCCTCGTCCGCCACCACCCAGGCTCCGTGGCGAGCGCACAAGGCGCAGAGGCTCTCCAGCACGTTCCGGGGCATGACCTGGCCCGTGGGGTTGTTCGGTCGGTCCACGTAGAGCACGTGGGGGTGGATCCGGGCGGCCCGCATCCAGCTCTCCTCCTCGGCCTCGAAGAAGGGGGGGCGCAACACCACGGGGTGGTAGCGGACGTTGTTCAGCATGACCTGAAGGGGCACATCGGTGAACTGAGGAGAGACGCCTCCCAGCAGGGATCCCGCAGGCAAGAGCAACCGCATCAGATGGGTCAGCACATCGAAGGACCCATGCCCCAGCACGATCTGCTCCGGCGTCACCTCGGCACCGAGGTAGGCCGCCAGCTCCTCTCGAAGGGTTTCTCCCACCGCCGAGGGGTACGCCGCCGGGTCCCACTCCTGGGGGCGCTGAAGAAAGGCCCGCACCGCAGGCGCCACTCCCAGGGGATTGGTTCCCAGGGCACAGTCGATGCGCTCCCCTTTCTCTTCCTCGTCCCGCCGCAAATGGCTCGTTTCCCGGCTTACATAGCTTTCCCGGGTCTCCCGCAGGATCTCCCGGGGCAACCGCCCACGCCACATGGCCGCACCTCCTCCCTCGGAACGGAGTCGCTCCGGTGGTGTCGAGGAGAGGATCGGAGGAAAACTGCGCCTCCCCTTCGCCCACTTTTCTCTTATTATAGGGGAAGTTCGCCCCGGCGCCACACGTTCTCCCTCCGGGAAGAAGGCCGACCTCCTGTGCGCTTTTCGGAAGACGTGGGGAAACACTCGGGGAGAAAAGAAAGGAACCACGGCCATGTTCGTTCTTGTCATCGGCGGCACCGAGGTGTGCCGCATCCCCGGCATCTCCATGGCGGGGAGTTCCCCCCACGCGGTGCCCTTCACCGCTCCGGCGGACGCGGAGGTGCTCTGGTGGGGGCGGGGGGGCGGTGTGGTACGCCGCGTTCCGGGGAGTTCCCGCAGCCCGGATGATCTCCCGCACGGAGGAACTCTACGGGGACATGATCTCCGGCGCGTGAGGGTGGGCTCCCGCCTCCGGGATCAGGCCTCTTCCTCCAGCACCGTTTGGCCGTGATCGTAGGGGGGGTGGCAGATACAGAGAAAGCGCAGTCCCCGGGCGCTCGCCTCCACCGCGTGGGGGGTGCCCGGAGGGAGCAGCGCCGCATCTCCGGTTTTCAGCGCCACGCGCTCCGATCCCACAAGGAGCACGCCCTCTCCCTCCAACACGTAGTAGGTCTCCAGGCTTCGTTCGTGGTGGTGGGGCACCGTGCGCCCTCCGGGGGGCACGGTGGCTTCCGCCACGCTGTAGGGGATTCCGGGCAGGGTGGCGGGGTGAAAAATTTCCACGATGGAGCTCTCGTCCTTGGTGATGTAGGGCGCCCCATCGGCGGCGCGAAAGATGTGGAGTTCCATGGCGCTTCTCCTCACTCGGCAAGAATGCGCCGGGCGGGCCTGGGGGCCTGCCCGGCGTCACACCAAAAGCGCTCCCGACACACCGCCCGGAGCGCCACGGACACCGGCCTCCCGGAGGGATCAGGAAGGATTCTCATCCCCCCGGCGCCGCTGGATGTCCTCGCGGATGGCGTGGGGATCCAGGAGGTGGTTCACGGTGACCTCCCATCCCGCCGTGCCCGACGTGGCCAGCCGGAGTTCCCCCACCCCCAGAAGACGGTCCAGCAGGGTCTGGTGCACTTCGATGGATTTGATGTCCCGGATCTTGATCTCCGTGGAAGACTTGGAGAAAAATCCGTCCTCAAAGGACACCTCGTCGTCCTTCACCGTGAGCAGGGTCGAATAGCGCTTGTACACGATATACACCAAGGGAAGCACCAGCCAGCACAGGAGCCACGCGTACCAGAAACTCCGCCACGCCGGGCGGTGTTGCACCTCCAGGGTATACGTCATCTCCAAACCCCCTCCTTCGTCAGCTCTCGTCTCGGTCCTTGTTCGGCACGTCGGAGGAAGGGCGTCCCCCCTCCGTATGGGCATGATACCACCGTTCGATCTCTTCCTGATAGAGCCAGATCACCACCGAAACGCCCATGGCTCCGGCAAAGACCCCCGTGGCCAGATCCGTATTCCACCCCACCGAGGCCCCCGCGAGGGAAAGGACCGCCATGCCCGGAAGGCGCCCCAACAGGCAGACCCCCAGCAGTTTCGTCAGCGACAGGGAGGAAAGTCCCGCCACGAAGCAAATGGCGTCGTCCGGCAGGGCGGGAAGGAGAAAGAGCATGAAGTAGCTGAAAAGCCCCCCGCCCTCGATGAGATAGCCGAACTTGGCGAAGAGCTTTTCTCCCACCACGCGGCGCACGAAGGGGCGCCCCAGCTTGCGGGAAAAGAGCATGGCGGCGCCGGAGCCCAGCATCAAGCCCCCCATGGTCATGGCCAGGCCGGGCCAGAAGCCGAAGAGAAATCCCCCCAGAAAGCCCGTGAGCTGCCCCGGAATGGGGGCAAAGAACACCTGGAGCACCTGGAGGCCCAAAAAGGCCCCGTGGCGCCAGGGGCCCAGCTGTTGAAAAGAGGCCACCAGGGCATCCTTGCCGCTCTCCAGGTCCGTGTCGGAAAGGTGCAAAAGAAAGTCCTGGGCCCCCGGGGGCAACAGGGGGCGCAGGAGCGCCAGCACCCCGAGGAGCACCCCGCTGAGGAGCGCCGCCGCCGCGATCACCGCCACCAAGGACCTCAGGCGCTTCAGAACCCCCCGAGGAACGAAACGCATTACCCTTCCCCCTTCCCCGCACCCCGGCGGGACGCCCTCCGGGCCAAAGGGTCCTCCCCGGCCTCGGGGGGGCTCGAAGGCCTCCTCAGGGCTCTTTTCGGGTGGCCCGAACGAAACAGGGGAGGGTCCCCCCTCCCCTCGAAAGACAAAAAACTACCCCCGCGACGCCCCGCCGCCTAGTTGGCCGGGTGCCACCCGCTGGTGTACTTGCAGCTTCCCTCGCCGGTGCCCGAGGATTCCTCCAGGACCTCGCAGTGGACGAGCTTCAGCGACGAGGTCTCCAGGTAGAAGATGTCCACGGTCATGGAGTTCTTCTTCACCCATCCCTCGTAGAAGATCTTCACCCGGGCCTTGGTGATCTGGGGGTCGGCCGCGTCCTGGGCGGGCTCTTTGTCGAACTCGAACTTGGCCTTCGCCACATCCGTGGTGGGGTGGGCGCAGTTCAGGAACGTCCCCTTGGCGAAGCCCATGAAGTCAAAATCAGCCGCCAGCGCCGTGCCCCCCAGGACCAACCACAGGGAAACCACCAACAAAGAAACCAGAGCCTTTCTCACGACACATCACTCCTCCAAAAAGATGATCGAGACCAAACCGCACCGCCGAGAGGGGGCTTTCCCCTCTCCTCCTTCGGGCCACGCCACCGGGGGTGCCCTTTCATCCAAACCCCGGCCCCTCTCCCACCTCCCGCCACAGAGCGCAGTCGCTTCTCCGAGCACCTTTATTGTACCACCGCGAAGGGAAAACGTCGCGTCCCCGGGAGGTTTTTTCTCGCCCGCCCCTGCGACAAGGCGCCCCACACCCCCCCCCCGAGGTCCCTAGCTCCAGCGCTCCGGATGTTTCACCGCC
>Ga0116185_1000893_pt1 | contig 31977 bp, 23 predicted proteins | sample AD_JPNNA7_MetaG_FD_89754 | JGI IMG/M metagenome (GOLD analysis project Ga0116185, IMG submission 89754) | Active sludge microbial communities of municipal wastewater-treating anaerobic digesters from Japan - AD_JPNNA7_MetaG | ecosystem: Engineered > Bioreactor > Anaerobic > Digestate | place...
CATGGACGCGGTCACCCAGGTGCTTCCGGATGCGATCATGCTGCCCGCTCCGGCTCAGGGGGCGTTGGCGATTGAAGTGTGCGAGGACAACGCGGCATTGCGTGCGACGCTGGCGCGGTTGGAGGATCCCGAGAGCAGGATGGCCGTAACCGCGGAGCGGGTGTTTCTTGCCGCAATGGAAGGGGGCTGCCAGGTGCCTTTGGGCGCTCTGGCGAAACGGGAAGGGGACCGGCTCGTGCTTGACGCCTGCGTGTGCAGCCTGGATGGCGCACACATATTGCGATGCACTGTGGACGGCCCTCAAGACAGCCCCCGCGAGACCGGAATCAGGGCGGCGGAAACCCTTCGCCGGCAGGGCGCGGATACGCTGCTGGATGCGCTGCGATGAATGAGGAATATGGGGAGATTCTGCGCGGCAAGCGCATCGCCGTCACCCGCGCTCAGGCTCAGGCGGGGGAACTGGTGTGCTCGCTGCGAGGCATGGGCGCGGGGGTGTTCGAGTTTCCCACCATCGAGATTGTTCCGGCCGAGCCAGCGGAGGACTTCGGGCATATCGGCGACTACGACTGGGTGGTGTTTTCGAGCGTGAACTGCGTGGACATGTTTTTCAGACGCCTCGGGGCTACGGGACGGGATACGCGCGATTTTCGGGGCGTCAAGGTGTGCGTGGTGGGGCCGGCGACGGCCGAGGCCGTGCGGAAGCGTTCCTTGCGTATTGACGTTATGCCAGAGAAGCACGTTGCAGAAGCGCTCCTGGATGAACTACTCGAACACGAACCGGATCTGCGGGGCAAACGGGTGTTGTTGCCGCGGGGCGATATCGCGCGGCGTTTCCTGCCGGAAGCCTTGCGGGAACATGGCGCGGAGGTTACCGAATTCATCGTTTACAGGACGGTGGCGCCTGGCGCCTCCGGCGCACTGGTCGAGGCACTCATGAGCTTTGCTCCGGACCTGGTTGCGTTCACGAGTTCCAGCACCGTACGCAATTTCTGCCAGATGCTGGGCGGGGACCGGTTGGAGATGCTGAAAAAGAGGGCCGCGTTTGCTGCTATCGGTCCAATCACTGCCGGTACGATGCGCGAGCTGGGTGTGAATCCGGCAATCGAGGCGGAAGAACACAACATTCCAGGGCTGATTCAGGCTATAGTGAAGTGGGCGGCATCGCCGTAAGGAGGCAACCGTGGCTTATCCGAAAACGCGCATGCGGCGGTTGCGGCGGAATGAAACTCTCCGCCGCATGGTCCGCGAGACGCGTCTTAGCACCGACAATCTTGTATTCCCGATGTTCGTGCGTCCAGGTGAGGGGGTGCGTAACCCGATTCGCTCGATGCCGGGCAATTTCCAGTTCTCGGTAGATACCTTGGCCGAGGAGGCGAAAAGGGTTGCCGGTTGCGGGGTGCCTGCGGTCATCCTGTTCGGCATTCCCGGGCACAAGGATGCTGTCGGAAGCGAAGCGTACGCGGAGGATGGCGTTGTTTGCCGCGCGATCGGGGCAGTGAAGCGCGCCACGCCCGGATTGTGCATCATCACCGACGTCTGCCTGTGCGAATATACGGACCACGGCCACTGCGGGGTGATCAAAGACAACCGGGACGGAATTCCGGACGTGGACAACGACGCTACGCTCGAACTCCTGGTGAAAGAGGCATTAGCCCACGTGCGTGCGGGGGCCGATATGGTGGCCCCGTCTGACATGATGGATGGGCGGGTTGCGGCGATTCGGAACGGACTGGACGGGGCTGGTTTCCACGATGTGCCGCTCATGGCGTATAGCGCGAAGTTTGCGTCGAGTTTCTATGGGCCCTTCCGCGATGCGGCGGAATCGCCGCCTCAGTTCGGTGACCGGTCGTCGTACCAGATGGACCCGGCCAACGGGCGCGAGGCATTGCGAGAGATCGCACTGGACATCGAGGAGGGCGCGGACATCGTCATGGTGAAACCCGCTTTGCCGTATCTCGATGTGTTGGCGCAAGCTGCGCAGCGCTTTGACGTGCCGCTGGCGGCGTATCATGTGTCGGGTGAGTTCGCCATGGTGAAGGCCGCGGCGGCCAATGGCTGGATAGACGAGAAACGTGCGGCGTTGGAGATATTGACCTCGATTCGCCGCGCGGGGGCGTCGCTTATCCTTACTTACTGGGCATGCGATGCCGCCAGATGGCTTGTGTGAGGCCCGGGCGTCGCATACCGGGGAGACAATCCCTGTGTACTCGGGGCGCGAAAGGAGAACCTAGATGCAACACATAGGCATGCTGACGAAAACACAACCGGCCAAGGCCCAGGACCCGTTTACCCCGAAGGAAATCCTCCAATGGTTTTTCTTCTCGGTGGACCTGACGAGGATCTTGGTGCAGACATTTGGTCCGAAGGTTCTGTAGCACGATACGCAGGCGGGACATTGGGTGAGTGAGTCATGAAAAGAGATAAATCGGCGGCGCTCTGGCGCGAAGCAAACAAGTATCTGGTAGGGGGTGTGAACAGCCCGGTGCGGGCGTTCAATGCCGTGGGTGGCGAACCGTTTTTCGCGGCTTCGGGCTACGGGCCCTGTATTCAAGACGTCGACGGGAACCGTTATGTGGACTACGTTCTCTCGTGGGGACCGCTGGTGATGGGACATGCCCATCCCGCGGTCGTTGATGCCGTGACGGAGGCCATGCGGTCGGGCTCGAGCTTCGGGATCTCGACGGAGTCCGAGATTCGGTTGGCGGAGCGCGTCACGCGCCATTTCCCCTTGATCGAGAAGGTCCGCTTTGTGAACAGCGGCACCGAGGCGGTCATGAGCGCCATCCGCCTCGCGCGGGGGTATACCGGAGCGGATCTCATCGTAAAGGTAGCGGGCTGCTACCATGGGCATATGGATGGTCTGCTCGTGCGTGCCGGAAGCGGTTTGACCACGCTCGGACGGCCGGACAGCCAGGGCGTGCCCGAGGCCTATACGCGGTGCACGTTGGTAATCCCGTACAACGAGCTCGAGGCTGCGCGAGCGGTGTTTGACCAGTACGGGGAGGATATTGCATGCCTGATCGTCGAGCCCGTACCCGGAAACATGGGCGTTGTCCTCCCGGAGCCGGGCTATCTGGAGGGTTTGCGCGAACTGACTGCGGGCAGCGGTTCACTGCTCATTTTCGACGAAGTCATGTCGGGATTCCGGGTGGATATGGGAGGCGCTCAGGCCACGTATCGCATCAAACCCGATCTGACGGTGTTGGGAAAGGTGATCGGTGGCGGCCTTCCAGTGGGCGCCTATGGCGGTCCGGCTGAGATCATGAGCCTGCTGGCGCCGGAGGGCCCCGTGTACCAGGCGGGCACGTTATCTGGAAACCCGTTGGCTATGGCGGCGGGACTTGCCACCCTCAAGGCGCTCGAACAACCCGGGGTCTTCGAAGGCATCTCGCAGTCCATGGCGGGGCTATGCGACGGCATGGGTGAGATTGCCAGGGAAGCAGGCATCCCGGTCTACCAAACGAGGGCGGGCTCGATGGCATGCATGTTTTTCAATGAGCAGCCGGTGCGGAACTATGACGATGCCACGGCGTCAGACACGAAACGGTACGCCGCCTTTTTCCGGGGGATGCTCGAGCGAGGCGTTTACTTCGCGCCATCCCAGTTCGAGGCGGCTTTCATGAGCGCGGCCCACGGGGATGCGGAACTCGACAAGACGCTGGATGCGGCGCGCGATGTCTTCGCTGACCTGGGATAGGGGGCGCGGAATCTTGACGGCAAATCGCAGTCAATTGAATCCGATAATGCACTTTCCGACGACACATCGCGTGTGCTGGACAAGCGCTCTCGGCACTTGACTCCCGGACCGCTCCCTGTTAGCCTGCAGATCAGCATTGAGGGGTGTAAAGAGGCGCCATAGTGGGCATGGGGAGGCTTCCCGCGATGAGAGTATTCATTGGACGTCTGGTCTTTGCGAGCTGCGTCGTGGCGGTGTCTTGCGGGCCGGCCCTGGGGCAAGAGTCGCCGGTTCAGTTCACCGAAGGGGCTCACCGTGACGTGGATCCCATGATTTCGCCGGACGGCAATTCGCTGGCATTCGCCAGTGATCGCACCGGCAATTTTGATATTTGGGTTTACAACTACGACAAGAAGGCGTTCATGCAGGTTACCCACAGCGAGAAGGATGACCGCTATCCCAATTGGACGGCAGACAACAAGAAGGTGCTTTTCAATTCCGACCGGACGGGCAACGGCGACGTTTACGAGACGTCTGTGGAAAGTCCCGCGGGCAACCTTCAGCTTACGGTATCGGAACATCTCGAGGAATATGCGTCGTATCGCCCCGGGAGCCAGGAAATGGTTTTTGCGCGCGCGGAGAAGCGCAACATCCTGCGCAGGAAGATGGCGATTGTGTTGACGGAGAACCCGGCCTCGACGGCGCGGGTGCTTGTGGATGATGGCGACGAACCGCGCTTCTCGCCTGATGGCAAGCAGATGGTCTTTGTGTCGCGGCGCACCAAGAACAACGACATCTGGCTGACGGATATGTCCGGTGGCGCTTTGCTGCAACTCACCACCAGCGAGAAAGATGACAGGAATCCGTGCTTTTCTCCGGATGGAAAGCAGATCGTATTCGCGTCGAACCGCACGGGGAACTTCGACCTCTGGGTGATGGATGTGGACGGCCGAAACGTGCGGCAGCTGACCACGGACCCGGCCGATGAAAGGCAGCCCAGTTGGAGTTCGGGGGGCTATATCTACTACACGCGGGACATGAGCCAGACAATCTCGAATATCTGGCGGGTAAAGGCTCCCGAGTAGTCCGGTTTTTCTCACAATTCCAAGTTAAATACAGCATATTGGGGTGTCACGCGTCTTGACACACTAAGCATTGTTATCTAAACTATGCGGTGGGGGTTCGTTTCCCTCGGAAGCTTGAAACACGAAAAGGGCTTCAAAGCACGACAAAGGCTTTGGGGTTCGATTGGGGAATCAATCCGTGAGAAAACTACCGTTTTGCGTCGTTGCGGCGCTGATGCTGTTCCCGCTTTCTTTTGTTCTCGGCTGCACCACCACAAGTACCTCGCGAGAAGAAGTCCAGAAATTCGAGCCGGTCCCCCATGGGCGTGTTGGCAGACAGGAGCTGTCATCGCAGCCAGCCCAGCGGGCTACGGATTTGTTGCGCGCCGCAGGGGAGGCCTTCCGCCAAGCGAATGAGGCCCAGGAAACCGGGGACGAAAAAGCCGCGGTGCGTCACTACGGGAAGATGCTCCAGTTGTTGCAGGAAGCGGAACTTGACCCGGCCATATTCTACAACCTTCGTCCCGAATTCGAGCGTATCCTTGGCCAGTCGATGGAGCAAGCCGGCCTCCTTGATGAACAGGGCCATCTGGAGAAGCTCACGCCGGAGGAAATGGTGGCGGCGGGGCTTGGCGGCGGCATCGAAATCCCCTTCCCGCTGCCTGAGCGTGTCCTTGCCGAGATTGAAGAAATCCAACAGCTGTACCCGAAGAACTTCCAGAATGGCTTGATTCGGAGCGCCAAATACGCCCCGCACCTGCGTCGAGAGTTGAAGTTGGCGGGGCTTCCGGAAGAGCTGGTTTGGCTTGCCATGGTCGAGAGCCAGTTCCATCCCGCGGTGGTCTCGCATGCGGGCGCCGCCGGGATGTGGCAGTTCATGAACGGTACGGGCCGGCGATACAGCCTCCGAATCGATTCGTATGTGGACGAACGATTCAACTGGCGCAAGGAGACGAATGCGGCGGTAGCCTACCTGAAGGAGCTGCGGGACTTCTTCGAGGGCGATTGGCCGCTCGCCATCACGGCGTATAACATGGGGGAATACGGCGTCGAACAGGTCATCGCGATGAACGGCGGCGAACGCGACTTGTGGAAGCTCCTCGAAACCTCTCCCGGCTGCGACCGCATGGCCCGTGAGAGCCAGAAATTCTATGCCAAGTTCCTGGCGTCCGTCATTGTGGGGCAAAACCCGGAGCAATACGGATTCTCCCCGCCGAGCGGAGAACCGGAAGAGGTTGACTTGATACCTGTTGAAGGCAGCTACAGCCTGGCTTCGCTTGAAAAGACCGCCGGGTGGCAGGAAGGTTCCTTGCGCGACCTGAATCGAGAGCTGGTTCGCGGCGTTACGCCTCCAACCGGAGAACACTTGCTGGCTGTTCCGAAACGCGAGACCAAGACGTTCCTCGCGGCCCTGGAAAACTCTTCGAAGGTTCGCCAGAACGTCCACCTGGTGCGGAGGGGAGAGACGCCCGCCGGGATCGCGAACCACTACGGGGTTTCGATGCGCGAGCTGATGGCTGTCAACAAGATTCGCTCGCCCCGGAGTTTACAGGTTGGTAAAGAACTCATCATTCCGGGCGCGGGCAGCGTTCCGGCGCCGGCGGGCGGCAGCGTAGGCACGCGAACCGCCTATGCCGCGGAAACCCACCGGGTTAAGAAAGGGGACACGCTTTCTGAAATTGCCACGAAGTATGGCGTTAAGACGAGCGACATCCAGGCGTGGAACGACATGGGCCGCAAAACGCGTATTCAGGTGGGCTCGTCTCTAAAGGTGGCGCCTCCCGATGCTGAGATCGCAACAGCGCCGGACGGGGCTTCAGGCGAGACGGGCGAGGCAAGCGGCGGCAGCGAACAGGTGCATGTCGTAAAAGCTGGCGAGTACCCGGCGAAGATCGCCAAACAATATGGCGTGGAACTGGACACCTTCCTGGGTTGGAACAACTTGACCAAGAATTCGATGATCCGCGTGGGCGACAAGCTTGTATTGCGCGGCGGCGCGGCGGCCAAGGCAGCTCCAGAAAAAGCCCGCGAAGAGCAGCTCGAGAAGATCGAGTACAGTGTACAACCGGGTGATTCAGCGTCCGTTATTGCGTCCAAGCACGGGGTAGGGCTAAGCGACCTGCTGAAATGGAACAGTCTCACCTCGAAGTCAACGCTTCGCGTCGGGACCAAACTGGTCATTCACAAGTCCGCTGCGGCTGCAGCTTCAGGAGATTCCGAAAAGGAAGAGGTGGTTGTCCACAAGGTCGCCAAAGGGCAGAATCCCACTACGATTGCCCGGCAATATGGTGTATCCGTGGACGACTTGCTGAAATGGAACGGCTGGGACCGGAGACGCGTTTTACGCGTGGGGGACAGCGTTACCATTCACCGCAACTAGCCTGCGCCGGCGTTCGAGCTGGCGAATTCGCGGCGCCGCCGGGTGCGAGAAGAGCCCCGCGTGCTGTCGTTGCCTCCCCGCCCCCCTCTCGGCCAAGTATTTCCCGGGAATTCCCGCGGCCTCGATGCATCTCAACATGCGGCTATTGGTTTACCCATGCTCGTGTAGCAACGCGGCTCTCAACACAAGCGGCCCAACATCATGTTTAGCCGAGGATACGCCGGAGTTGGGAGATAATACAGCTCGGAACTCGTGGGGGCGGGAGAGCACCTTCTCTTGCCGAAGATGGTTTTTTGACTGATATTGGCAGGCAGCGTATAGTGATTCTTGAAATATCGGGCGGCAGTTGTGTGCTATGAGACGCCGAGGTTTCGGAATTCCGAAGGAGGGTTCAGCCTATGGCAGAGCACATTATTGGCATAGGGGGGGAACGAAGTATTTCGGAGTTGAGTACCGTGGCCGAACGCGAACTCAGCCGCGCGGAAGGCCACCCCAAGAAGATTAAACTGCGCGCGGATAATCACGAGATTGTTGCGGAGCGCGCCGATTACGAAAGCCCATTCAAGACATTCTGCCTGCGTGCCCGCCTTGAGGATTCTAAGTTTCGAGGCCTTAAAGAGTTATTGTCATCTTTGCCGGAGCGTTACGCACTTTCCCAAGACGATGGCTGGCATGTTCTGCAGTGGCAGATTCCTTCCGATGAGGCCCAAGAGGCGTGCGATGCGGAATTCAAGAAGATCGCCGCGACGGTGCAATTGCCTGAGGTCTGGCGGGTTCAGGGAACGGATTTCCGCGTCGAACGGCTGAGTGTTCAGCTTCTGTTTCAGGCCATGGTGCAATACAAGGCAAGTGACGTGCATCTGTTTCCGGGCTCGCCCCCCGTCTTTCGGGTAGACAACAAGATACAGGAGTCCAAGATCACGAGCCCGCTCTCGGGCCACCAGATACGGAGCCTGATTCGCGAGATTGCTGGTGACCGGTATTGGGAAGAGTTCGAACGCGATTTTCAGACCAGCTTTAACTACCACCAAGCCGGGCTCGGGTACTCCCGCGTATCGGCGTTCATCAAGAGCGACGCGCCTCATTGTACGTTTCGTTTCCTGCCGGAAAAGATACCGTCGTTTTCGGACCTTAACGTGCCGGCGGATACGATGGTGCAATTGGGCCGTATGCATCACGGACTGGTGCTGATCACGGGGATGACCGGCAGTGGGAAGACCACCACCATGGCAGCCCTCGTCGACTGGATAAATTCCAATAAGTCCGTACATATCCTGTGTATCGAAAACCCCATGGAATATGTGCACACGAACAAGCGCGCCATTGTGTCGCAGCGCAGCACAGGGGCGGACGTTCGCAATTTCTTTGAGGCGGTGACCGGGGCGTTGCGTCACGATCCCGATGTGATCGTAATCGGTGAGATGCGTGACCCGGACACGATTCGCTCGGCGATCAACGCGGCGGCGACCGGCCACCTTGTGCTGAGCACCTTGCACTCGAACACGGCTTCGGAAGTAGTCAACCGGGTCGTGAGTTTCTTCGACCCGGTGGAACGCGATCTGGTCAAACTTCAGCTGCGCGATTGTGTTCGGTGTATTATCTGCCAGCGTCTAGTCCCTCGCATAGGAGGGGGGCGCGTGCCGACTCTCGAGTTCATGTTCAACGACATTAAACCCATTACCGATGCCATTATTGCGGGAAATACCGATGCCCTGCGCATTGGCATGCAGCAAACGGTGGGGCATTCGTTTCTTTTTGAGGAATACCTCCACAAGCTCTACAAGAAGAACATCATAAGTCTCGAGAACGCCCGTGAATTCGCCACCGACGTAAGCATCCTTGACCAGATGCTCATGGGCACCTACTCGGTTCCTCGGCTTGACTCGATCAAGGCAGCGCATTAAGGTGGGCATCGAGGTTATCCACAGGTTCTTCACAGGCGAGTGGACCCCCTGAGAGGTGTTCAAACGATAAAACCCCGCTGGAAAAGCCTCGAAAAACCCGTGGGGAATCAGGGGGTCTCGGCAGGGCGGTGATGAGCCCGTATGTGATTGTCGGCAGAAAGGTTACATACTTTTCGGGTGGTGGGAGCAGAGGGCGTTCCAGTGCTCCGTGAAACTGGAAACGGCACCATATAAATTCTTGAATCTTCTGCCTGTTACGCGCACTGTGGCGCTCGCGAAGGCGAGTTATCCCCAGATGTGCCTATGCTCTTTCCGAGCGGGCGTTTAGTGAGGCACCATGCGAGTAATTGCGGGTGAAGCGAAGGGGACACGGCTGATTGTTCCCAAAGGGCCCCATGTACGTCCCTCGCTGGACAAACTTCGAGAGAGTCTGTTCAGCATATTGGTGGACCGGCTTCCGGGGGCCCGTTTTCTGGATTTGTACGCGGGTTCGGGGGCGAACGGCATTGAGGCGTTGAGCCGGGGCGCCTCGCACGCGGTTTTCGTTGACAAGGATATCCGTTTCGTGCGCGAGAACTTACGCAAGACGCGCCTTATGACGCGCGCGGAATGCATTCAGGCGAATCTGCCGGGAGGGGTTGGAAAGCTGAATGAACGCTTCCCGTTCGATATCATCTTTGCGGATCCTCCGTTCAAGCTGAGCGATTTTGACCGGCTTCTTGCGCTTATAGGGGAGCGGAAATTGTTGAAGACGGGGGGAACGATAGTGCTCGAGCATTCCTCGAGGGCCCCGCTCGAGGACACTTTGGGGCCATTCCACAAGGTGCGTGACCGGTCATACGGCGAAAGCCAGTTGTCGTTCTATCTTGACGCTTCCCCGTCGATTTGTTAAAGTGGTCATACAATATATAGACCTTCTCTGTGAGAAGACGGAATCTCTTGTGGTGGTGGTCCAATAAACTCTAGGGAAAGCGATGTCCTCATGCGTTGTCCATTCTGCAATCACACGGAAGGAAAGGTTGTGGATTCCCGTTCGTCCAAAGAGGGCGATTCGATCCGGCGCCGCCGCGAGTGTTTGAAATGCGGCCGCCGTTTCACCACGTACGAGCGCATTGAAGAGGTCGCGCAGATGGTGATTAAGAAGGATGGGCGCCGGGAAGCCTTTGACCGGTGGAAGATCAAGAGCGGCATCCTTAAAGCGTGTGAAAAGCGGCCAGTTAGCCTCGAACAAATCGAGTCGCTCATCGACGATGTCGAGCGGTCGCTGTTCAACTCGACCGACAACGAGGTTTCGACCGCGACGATTGGAAGCGCCGTGATGGACCGTCTTAAGGATATTGACCAGGTGGCATATGTCCGGTTTGCCTCGGTGTACCGCCAGTTCAAGGATCTCAACGAGTTTATGGACGAGCTGAAGGGCCTTCTGGTTTAGGGGTGGGGAAAAGCTCGTTTCTTGCTTGTGCCTTTTCCAGGAAGCCGGTAAACTACTGGCGAACATACTATTGTGGATTACCCGAGGCATGCGGCATGCCGCGTCCTTCTTGACTGTGAAATCGGATGACCGAACAGACCGAGCACGATAATACCCCGGACCGCCCGCGGGTAGATGCCGCGCGCGAGGGGGCTTACGACGAACAACTTCGTTTTGACTCCCCCCTTATGCGGCCGCCGTCGCTGATTCGGATGGTTATCAAGCGCGATGGCCGGGAAGAAGCCTTCGACAAGGGCAAGATCGCCGCAGCCATTTTCCGGGCCGCCGAGACGGTCGGCGAGGGGGACCGCGACCGGGCCGAGAGCTTGGCGTCGGGCGTCACGATTTACCTCAGCAAACGGTTCGAGGGACGTGTTCCCACGGTCGGGCAAGTCCAGGACGCCGTGGAAAAAGTGCTTCTGGAAATGGGACACGCGAAGACGGCGCTTGCATTCGCTCGTCACCGCCGCAAACGCACGCGCGTAACGAAACTTCGTCAGAGCGATCTGCAATCCCTTATTGACGAGTTCGACGAGGTTCAGTGGGAACAGCGTCTTCGCGACGAGACGCATGAGGGCGCTCTGTTCGTGCGCACGAGCAACGACACGCTCTCGGGATGGGATCGCTCGCGAATCGTGGACGCCCTGGTGCGTGAGACGCGGCTGGACCGCGGCCGTGCGGAGACGATCGCCGAGGAGGTGGAAGCCCAGATCCTGTCTGCCGGGGTTGGGCCTTTGACGACGGCCCTGGTCCGGGAGCTTGTCGACGCTAAGCTGGCAGAACACGGGTTGGAGGAGTTTCGGCGGCGTCACATGCGGATAGGCGTTCCCCTCTATGATGCGGAGCGCATCATCTGCATGCCCGGCGAGACGGAACGCGTCAGCCGGCAGGATCCTGAGATTACGGACCGTCTTCTGGCGCAGCGCGTAAAGCGCGAGTACGCCCTCACGCAGGTGTTCTCCGAGCGTGTGGTTGATGCGCATGTGTTTGGAGACATCCATCTGGGCGGTCTTGGCTATGTGGACCGGCTGCACGGTTTCAGCGCGCCGTTCGAAATGGTCGCGCGCTACGGTTCGGGACTCCCCGGCGCCTCCGGGGCGGCCGAGCCTCCGGCCGATATCGAGACATTCCTGGTTCAGCTGGGCCGGTTTCGGACGCACGTGGACGCCCATTTTTCAGGTCCGGTCACGTGGGAAATGCCGCATGCGTACCTGAGCCCTTTTCTGGATGGGGCTGATGAGGAGGGCCTGCGGCGCGCGGCGCATATTCTGCTTTTCGTTCTCGGGGCAGAAGCGTCTGAGCGTGCGGCCAAACCCGAGCTTAGCTTGAGCTGGGGCATTCCCCGCCATCTTGCCCACCGGCGCGCCGTTGGTCCGGCCAGGGTGGCCGAGGGCACCACGTATCGCGACTACGAGATGGCGGCGAAACGGTTTCTGGACGAGATTCTGGGGGTCTACCTGCAGTCCCGTTCAACCAGTCTGCCGCTTCCCCGGTTTGTTGCGGGGGCCGGCTTTTTTGCTGAGGACGGGTACAAGGAGATTCTGGTTCGCTTGGCTGAGACGGCCATGGCGCATGGCTTTTTTGAAATCGAGTTTGACCGGGGCGGTGATTGGGATGCGGTGTATGGCATCTCTTCTGGGAGAGCCGTGGCGCAGGCGGTCAATTTGAACCTGGCGCGGATGGCGTTTCGTTCGGGGGATGAGACGGCCCTTCTGGACAACCTGGACTCGCTTGTGGATGTTGCGGCGCAGGCGCATCAAGAGAAATGCGCCTTTCTGGAACGCGTTACGGCACTGCGGGCGCTCGGGCCGCTGGTGTTCCTTGGGGAGAGCTCGGGCCGTCCGGCGTTGGCGGAGCCGTCAAGGGCTGCGTATGCCATAGCGGTGGATGGGCTTAACGAATGCGTGGAGGCCTTCTGTGGGCACGGGCTTCACGAGTCCAGGCATGCGCTGGAGTTGGGCCTGCGCATTCTGGCGCGTCTGGTTGAGGCGTGCGGCACCGCACGCGAGCGGACGGGCATACCGATTGTGCCGGCTCAGGCGCGTTACGAGTCGTCCATTCGGCGCTTTGCGGCGTTGGATCTGCGCCCGTTTCCAGAGGAAGCGCGGCGCGTCGCAAAGAGCGACCCGATCACCCAGGACATCCACTATACCGTCGGCGCGCGCTTGACGCAGCGAATCCCCTGTACGCCGGGGGAGCGCGCCATGCTGGAAGGCGCGATGCAGGAGTTGGTTCCCCACGGGGCGCTCACGCGGGTCGTGTTGCCGGACACGGACACGGCCCCCGAAGCGGTAGCCAGCTTTATCGAAGCCGTTTTCTTCCGTTCAAAGGCGCGCCACCTGCTTCTGGAACGTCCGGGCCTTCCTTCGGGGCTGCTTCCGCACGAGTGAGCTTGGCGGCTTTGCAAGGGCGTGTTTGCGTCACAGGCTGACCGCAGGCGGCTCTGCCATGGCCGGTTCCTCGAGCTTGAAGTATTCGCGCTCCGTGAACCCGAACATGCCCGCGATGATTGCCGAGGGGAACGTCTGGACACGGTTGTTGTTGTCGCGGACGTTCCCGTTGTAGAACCTGCGCGCCGCCTGAATCCGGTTCTCGGTGTTTGCGAGTTCTTCCTGCAACGCGAGGAAATTGGCGCTTGCTTTGAGGTCGGGATAGTTCTCGACTCGGGCGAGCAGCCCGTGCAGGGCGGATTGCAGTCGTTGTTCGGAATCCGCCTGTTGGCTGGGGGAGCCCCAGTTTTGGGCGCATTCCTCTCTCAGACGCACTATCTGCTCGAGGAGTTCGCGTTCATGGGCGGCATAGCTCTTCACCGTGTTCACCACGTTGGGAATGAGGTCGTAGCGGCGCTTCAACTCGGTTTCCACATCCGCCCAGGCTTCGTCGCAGTGGTTGCGGATGCGCACGAGGCCATTGTACATCGCCACGATGCACAGCAAGATGAAGATGATGACGGCTGCGGGAAAAACCAGGGCGACAGGGGGCATCGGCAGCATCCTTTCATGACCTGTAGAGGTATTCCGGGAACATACTACGGATTTCGACGAGCCGATCAAGATTCATCTGGACTTCGTTGGGCTGCAGACGGCCGCTGAAACTGAGTGCGACGCAGCGGTTTTCGATCTCGATGGACAGATTGCGGTGTTGGAGCAGGTATTCCATCATGTTGGCGTTGCAGATGTCGTACGCGAAGCGTTTGTCGCGCGACCGCACGGTGAACGCGCGCGAGAACTCCGCGGATTCGAAATCGATGTCGTCAAACCCGAGCATCTGCCCCAGCTTTGAGAATAGTGTTTCGGGATAGATGCGCAACTCCGGGAAAGAGAGTTCCTGTTCCAGGATGAAGTAGCTGAAGTAGTGGTGGTCTGTCTGGCGGTTGCCCTTGGAATCGCACGATTCGGTTTCGTAATGGTAGTCGAACGCTTGCACGGGATAGCCGCCATACTGGCCATGGAGGATGTTGAAAGCGTACCGGTTTTTGCCTTGTTGCAACGGGTCGAGGAAATGATAGCGGTCGCCCATCGTACGGTCGTGCTCGCGAAAGCCCAGACCCAGCTGCCGCGCGATGGCCAGAAACTGTTCCCGCCGCTTCTTGGCCTGCAGATGGCCGAATATCGCCCCCACGATGACGAGCCCGGCAATGAGGCCGAAAACCAGCAGTGGCAACGCAGAACCGTACCCGAACGTGTGTAAACTGCCCACAACGCCTCCCTTCATCTACACCTTGTTACCGCAGAACCGGGGATATATTCAATATTTGGGCAATTTTGTTGGGGCGCCAGGTTCGCGGCGTCTGGGGAAGGCTATGGGCAAGGCGGGAAGCCGGACCAGCGCCAAGGGCATGCCAGGACCTTGTGGCGCCGGCATCGTGCGCGGGCCCGAAACGTTAAAAGCTGTTTTCCTTGGTGAAGGCGATGATATCGTCCAGATTTGCATAGGCGACGGCCAGGACGGTATCCGCGGCGCCGTAGTAGAGGGTCACGCGCTTGTTCTCGTCGATGATGGCGGCGCAGGGGAAGACCACGCTCGGCACGTCGCCTACGCGTTCATAGGGTTCTGTGGGGGCGAGGAGATAGGACCGTGTGCGGTACCGGACATGCCAGGGTTTCTCGAGGTCGAGAATCGCCGCGCCGACGCTGTAGACGTAGCCCGAGCAGCTTGTTCGAACGCCGTGGTAGATGAGGAGCCACCCCTCGTCTGTTTCAATGGGTGCGGGTCCTGCGCCTACCTTTGTGCTCTGCCACCCTCCGCGAGGGCCAAACACGAACCGGTGGCGACCCCAGTGGACGAGGTCCGGGCTTGTGGCGTAGTAGATGTCGCCGAAGGGGGTATGGCCGAGGTCGCTCGGACGGTGCAGCATGGAATAGGCGCCGTTGATCTTGCGGGGAAAGAGCACGCCGTTGCGGTTGAGGTAGGCGATGTTCGCATCGATGAGTTGGAACCTGCGAAAATCACGGGTCTGGGCGAGGCCGATGGCCGGGGCGTGCCCGCCCTGGGGTCCATCGGGGTAGTGGCACCATGTCACGTAGTAGGCGCCATCTATCGGCGTGATGCGCGGGTCGTACTGGAAACGGCCGTCAGCATTCGGCTCGGGCCCTTCGGGGTCCGGGCACTCGAACAGGATTGGGTGCTCTTCGAGCTGCCACTTCAGGCCGTCGTTACTGAAGCCGGTGTGCAGGCCCGCCTCCATACGTATTGAGTCGACGCGGAATACCCCCGCGAATCCGCTGCCGAAAGGAACAACCGCGCTGTTGAAGATCGAGTTGGCGGTTGGCACGGCAGCGGGTGTGACGACAGGATTGTGTTCATAACGGCGAAAGACCGTTTCGTTGGCCATTGGTGACTCCTTGAAACTGTGATGAGCGGCCCCTCCCGGAATCGCACCGGGTTCGTCGAACAACTGGCGGGATCCCCCTGGATTTAGCGAGAGACTACTCTATAATGTGCGCTGCGCGCAAGCGGTTTTCCGGGGGCGTGCGATGGGGCGGGGCCGGCGGTTTGCGCGTGCGGCCGAAATCCCGAATGGGAAAGAGACGATGAATCAGGTTCACTGTACGTTGACGGTGTTTGTCATGGTCGTACTTGGGGCATTTGCCGGTGAGGATGCCTCGCCGTTCGTGTCATCACCTCCACGAACGCACACGGAGTGCATAACTGCGCCTCATGCGGCCTATGTTGTGGACGTTGCCGGGTATCTTGACATGGACAATACGATGACGCGCAGCCACGCCGGCCGCGCGATCGCCTTTCAGAACAATGTGTCGCTCACGATCGCCAACACGGGCGGGCAGACCGTGCGCCACCCCCGCATAATTACCAACGGCAAACGCCGGTGGGCCACCATCGACGAAATGCTGGCCGAGTTCACGGGAGGCGCGCGCACGCCCCAGGAGAAGGTCTATTTGATCTGGGAGAACATGCGCCAGAACATGCACCACGACGATCCCATCATGAAAGAGGATCTGCACGATCCGGTGCGGCTTTTGAACATCTACGGCGCCGGACTCTGCGACGACGCGGGCGCTTGCGGGGCGGTGCTTTTCGACCATGCCGGTTTCACGGCCGAGCGCGTTGGGGCGGACCCGTTTGTGCGCAGCCTTCACGGGCACATGCAGTGCGAGGTGTTCGTCGAGGGCGCTTACCAATTCATGGATATTGACCAGGACTGCTTCTTCCTCGATCGCGAGAACGGCAGGCCTGTGAGCGGCGACGAGTGCGTCCGCGACCACGACCTCGTCAAGCGCGAGTCGGCTTACGGGCCGGAATTGCCGCCTTGGGAGTCGCTGCAGACCAACGCCGCGCTGTTTGGCGTGGACGATGACCGCACGGGCATGGGGAGCCGCGGCCACCGCATGGAGTACGTGCTGCGTCCCGGGGAGCGTATGGTGTTTCGTTGGGACAACATTGGCAAGCGCGCGTACGAGTCATCGAAGAACCCTCACCGGTATTTCGGCAACTCGAAGTTGGTGTATGAGCCGCGGCTCGATGCGTCGGCGCCACGGTTTCTCGATGCGTTTGAGGGGTTCGAGACCAGGGATGGCGCGCTGGCCGTTGTGGGACCTTCGGCGTCGTTAACCATCAGAACGGAGACGTGTTACACAATTTGCGGGGGTTTGCTGCGGGCGCTTGTCGAGGGCGCTTCCGAAGAGGGCCGTTGCAGCGTGAGCATCTCTGCTAACAATGAGCCGTTACAAGCGGTGTGGGAGGGCGCCCCGGACGGGCGGACGCCGCTGAGCATTGCCCTCGACGATGCCCTGGGAGTCCATGGAAATCCGCCCAGGCGGCAGTACATGGTCCAGATTCTGTTGGAGAATGCCGTGGGAGCGAAGCTCAGCGGCATCGTGCTGGAAACCGATCTCGTGGCGTCACCCTTGGCGCTTCCCCGGCTGAATGTGGGCCCGAACCATGTCGAGTACACCGACGAGACAGAAGGGCCTCGCGAGGTCACGGTGACTCATGAATGGGTTGAATGCGAGGGTGAGCGTCCGCCCGAGCCGCCCGCGGCGCCCGAGGCGCCGTTGCCGGGCACGGAGGCGGCCGAGACGTTCGTGACGTTCAAATGGCCCGCGGCCGAGGGATGCGACGCCTATTGGATCCGCATCAGCCGCCGTGAAGATTGCGCGTATCCCTACCGTCCGAACTACGACGTGGTGGTCACGTCCAACGAATACACGGTCCGTCAGCCGGGCATGTTCAATCCCGGCGAGGTCTATTATTGGCGCGTGCGGCCCCGGTCGGCTGCGGGGGTATGGGGCGCATGGAGCCCGGTATGGCGGTTCACGTGGAAAGGCCCTATGGCGCCGCGGAATCCGAGTTTTCGTGTCGATGGGCAGACCATCACGCTTGTTTGGGAACCCAATCCAAACGGCGAGCGGCCCGTGCAATATGAGGTTTACGGCAGCGACGAGCGGGGGTTCACGGGGTGTAAGGATGCGCATGAAGTGCTTGGACGCGGTGCGGTCCCGGGCAATCTTGCGGGCGTCACGCCCGATACCGCGATGGTGGTCGTCTCTCCGGACGCGGAGGGGGCCAATATGAACTGCGGGTACTACCGCGTGGCGGCGGTAGATGCGCAAGGGGTGGCGAGTGCCGCTTCCGAGCTGGTCGAATTGCCAAGGCCGTTTGTCTACACGAGGCCTGTGACCAAGGCGACGGCGGGGTCTGCGTACCGGTGCGAGATCAAGACACTCAAGAGTTTGGGGGATTTGCAGTCACGCTATACCAGCCCGCGCATGGCGTTTCGCGAAGCCGAGGCGTACTCGTTTGTGCTTGAGAACGGTCCGGCGTGGCTTCGGTGCGGGGAAACCAGCGGTGTCCTGCAGGGCATCCCGGGGCCGCAAGACGTGGGCGAGCACGAGGTCGTGGTAGGCATTGCTGCCACTTACCCCGAGGAAGTTTCAGAAGCGGAGGACCCTAACGGCCATTTCCAGAAGCGCCGCACGAAGCCCCAGTACAGAGTTGCCGGGTCGCACCGCTTTGTCCTGCAGACGGTCAATGCCGGCGAGTGACACGAGCGCGCGGGCAATTGTGCGGTCATTGCCGCTGCTGCGCGGGTTGTGTTTCGGGGGCAGTCTGTTTGGCGGTCTGGCCGGCCGGGTGGGCGTCTTTCAGGACTACCGTGAACCGCGACCCTTCGCCGGGTTCGCTCTCGACCTTCACATTTCCTTCGTACAGGAGCACGAGTTTCTTGACAATCGATAGCCCCAGGCCGCTGCCCAGGATGCCCGAGGTGCCGGCATTCTTGATACGGACGAAATCCTTGAACAGCTTGGCGGCTTCTTCTTTGGATATCCCGATGCCGGTGTCTTTGACGGCAATGGTGATGCCGCCGTCATCTCGAGTGAGATAGACGTCGACGCGGCCGTTGTCTTTGTTGTATTTGACGGCATTAGAGACCAGGTTGTTGAGAATGATCTCGATCTCGGCGTTGTCGGCCCACAGGGGGAAATCGCCGTCGGCATGCAGTTGCATCTCAATGCTGCGGGCCTTGGCGTCGGGGGTCATGGTTTCGATGGCCCTCAAGGCAAGGCGGCGCACGTCTACGCGCTCGATGTCACGCTTTTTCTGGCCCGATTCGATGCGCGTGAGATCGAGGAGGTCGCCAATCATTTTGCGCATGCCGTGGATCCGGTCCAGGCAGCGATAGACAATCTGTGCGACGACTTCGGGCTTGTCATTCACTGTCCCGTCGTGCAGGACGTTCAAGTAGCCTTCGACCGCATTGATGGGGGCCTTGAGTTCGTGTGCCAGGACGGAGATGAACTGGAAACGCACCTGGCGCTTTTCCTGGGCCAGTTTTCGGGCGTGCCGCGCCACCATGAGTTGCTTCGATGCTTTTGTGACGGTATTTTTCAGTTCCGTCGGGGTGAACGGTTTCGCGAGAAAATCGTAGGCCCCTTGTTTAGTTGCCCGAACGGCCGTTTCGATCGAGGCATAGGCCGTGATCATGATGGTGAGGGTCTCGATATCTTTCTTATGAAGCTCTTGAAGGACATCCAGCCCGCTGATGCCCGGAAGCTTGAGGTCCAGCAGGAGAATCTGGGGAGGGGCCGTGTTGATCTTCTGCAGCGCTTCCTCGCCGGACTCTGCTTGGTCCACCTCGAACCGGACGGATTCATCGACGTCAGGTATGTCGACGCTAAAATCGCGCAACGCACGGGCGACTCCCATACGCATTCCCATTTCATCGTCGCAAACGAGGAGTTTCAGTGTCTCCATTTTGCCCCCTTCGTCCGGTGTTTTCGCTTGTATGTGAGGAACGCACAGGTCAATCGCGGCTGTAAACGCCTTTACATTGGTTTCGGGCACGCGTTTTCTCGATTTCGTGTGCGCCCGTTAACGGACCAGTCGTTTGATTTCGCGCTGGAGCTGCTCGAAGCGGACGGGCTTGTCGAGGAGCGCGTCGGCCTTGATCCATGCCCGCTCTTCGTCCGTGGCGGCATCGAACTCCATGCCGGTTTCACTGGTGACGCCTGTGCAGATGACCACAGGGCAACCCGGATAGACGTTCTTGATTTCCCGGCACAGGGTAAACCCCGCGTCCATTTCCTCCATCATGAGGTCGATCACGGCCATATCGGGTTTGGTGGTCCGAAGGAGCTTCCGGGCTTCTTTCGAGCCGCCCGCTGTGATCACGGCGTATCCCGCGGCTTCCAGCTGGACTTTCTGCTGGAACAGAAAGTCCTCATCGTCGTCCACTACCAAGATGGTCTTTTTTTCGTCGTTCATCACGTTATCCCGTCTATGTGAAGCGCCGCTGCCGGCGCTGGTTGAGTTCGCGTGTGCCGGGTCCGTAGCCGCATAGGTACTAGCATACAATATCTTGGGCCTTAAAATAACGTTGCGGGGCGCCACACGGCGGCGGTTCAGGCGCCCAGCAGCTCCTCGTTGTTTTGGGAAGCCATGTCCCCGGCCGTTGCCGTTACGCCGAAGCCCTGGGCGTGTCTGGGCAGCGAAACCGTAAAAGTCGTTCCCGTGGGTCCTTTGGCCGGGTCGGAATTCGACTCGACCTGGATATCGCCCCGATGCATCTTGACGATGCCGTACGTAACGGCGAGACCCAGTCCGGTTCCCACCCCTAACTGTTTGGTGGTAAAGAACGGGTCGAAGATTCGCGAGAGGTTCTCTTTTGGAATTCCCGTGCCGCTGTCGATGATACTGAAGTGCACACGGGTGTCGTCGCCGGTGATGCGTATGACGAGCGTTCCGCCGTCCGGCATCGCCGCCACGGCATTGCCGACCAGATTCGTGAGCACCTGAGTCATCTGGTCGCGGTCGATATCCGCCATGGAATCGGTGAGTTCCCGTTCAAACCGCACCTCGACATTGTCGGGAATGCCGTTGGCCCTCAAGACGCGCTCGATCACGTCGCAGATGTCGGCCGATTCGAGGATGACCTGATTCTGGCGGGCGAAATTCAGCAGTCCTGCCACGATCTTCTTACAGCGGTCGGCGTGTTCCGAGATCATGGAGAGATCTTCCGTCATTTGAGGGTTATTGCCGAACTCGTCCTTCATGATGTGTGCATACATGAGGACGATGCCGAGAGGGTTATTCAGCTCATGGGCGATGCCCGCGGCGAGTTGCCCCATGCTGGCCAATTTTTCGGACTGCATGAGGGCGGAACGCGCCTCCGCGAGCTTTTCATTCGAGACATTGAGGTCGTGGACGGTTGTCGCGAGCTGGTCAATGGTGTGGGGCAAGCACATCTCGGTTTCGGCCAGGCCCTTGTAGATTGCGATGGCATGTTCGCGGCATGTCTCGTACCCGCACGCGCCGCAATTCAATTCGTCGCCGGGCGAGAACTTCCCCATGTTCTTCATGATCTCCCTCAGTTCGGATTCCGAGGGTATGGGGATGCGTTGATCGTCCGGTGTGTAGGTACGGCTGAGATCCAGCGTGTTGAATTCCCGCATTGCGGCCGACCACTGGGCTTCGTCGATTCGCGCCGTGCGGCGCTGGACATGCCGGCTGACACGGCACCGGCGGACGTATTGAGGCTCCTGGCTTGTGGTGCCGGGCCCCATGATGCATCCCTTGCATGCGAGCGTTTCGAGCAGCCGCACGTCAAAGTATCCGGCTGCGAACTCGCTGATAGCTTCCGGGAAATCTATGCGGCCGTCGGCGACGGCGACGTTGCCTTCCACGAGGTTTTCGGAGATGCCCGCGGCTTGAAGCAGGCCCCGGCTGATGGGAAACAGGGCGCCGTACCGCGCATGGGGCGGATCAAACTCGCTTGGCTCGACCGATTCTGGCGTGATGTTGCGTCGGGTGAGCATGGCGCACAACTCGGTGAACGTCAGGGCGCTCTGCACATCGTCGGGCAATTCCTCGCTGGCAATTTCCCCTTTCTTGGCGATGCAGGGGCCGATGAATACGACTTTGAGCCCGTTTCCGTGCCGTTGATGCAACATGCGCGCCGTGGCGATCATTGGGGAAACGATGGGGGCGAGGGAATCCACCAACTGCGGTTGATAACGTCGCACATACGCCACGATAGCGGGGCACGTGGTGGCGATGAAGCGCTTATTTGCGTTCGAGTCGACCAGCTTGCGGTAGCGGTCCGCCACGAGATCGGCCCCGAACGAAACCTCCACAACGTAGTCGAAACCCAATGCCCGCACCATACCGACGACCATTTCGTAGCTGCATTCGGTGAATTCCACAGGGAAACTCGGGGCGATGATGGCGGCAACGGGCGAGTCGCCCTCGAGCAGGTCCTCGACTTCTTTCGTCGAGTCGAGAACCCGTTTTGCGTTTTGGCTGCAGACCCGCACGCAGTTGCCGCAACCGATGCAGCGCCCGGAAATGACCTCGGCTTGCCCCTCGGCGATGCGGATAGCTCTTGCGGGGCACTCGCGTACACAGGTGAAGCAGACGCGGCACCGTTCTTTAACCGTCGTAACGAGCGGTATGTTTGCGGCGTTTCTCATGATCTTCCTTATACCATGACCGCACGCCTGGCATAGTGCGTGTGGAGAAGTTTGTGGCTCTTCTCGCCCAGCGGCTTGCCCAGAAACTCCTTATACAGGCGTTGTATGGCTGGGTTGCTATGGGACGTGCGCACCGGCTCGTCCCGATCTATCGCGTACAAGGCCTGCATGCGCGCCCGGATGGCGTCGGGGTCGGCGTTCAGGGGTTGTCCGCCGCCCGCGATGCAGCCGCCCGGGCAGGTCATGACTTCGATGAAATGGATGTCGTCGCGGCCGTTGCGGATTTCGTCGAGCAGCATGCGGGCGTTCTGGAGGCCGCTGACGACGGCTACGCCTATCTGCGTCCCGTTGATGTCGAGCTTTGCTTCCTTGCGTCCTTCGAATCCGCGCACCGCCTCGACCTTGAGATCGGCCAGTTCGCCGCCGGTGAGCAGATGGTATGCGGTCCGGACGGCTGCCTCCATGACGCCTCCGCTCGCGCCGAAGATCTTCCCCGCCGTGCTGCGTTCGCCGAACGGCGTATCGGCGCGTTCGGGTGCGAGGGACTGAAGATCCATGCCGCGCATCCGGATCACGCGGGCCAGTTCGCGGGTGGTCAGCACCGCGTCGATGTCGGGGATGCCTTTGCGGCCGTGTTCCGGTCTGCCCGCTTCGAATTTCTTGGCCACACAAGGCATGATGGCGACGCTGAAGATCTTGCCTGGGTCGACGCCTTCGCGCTCGGCGAAGAGAGACTTAATCACCGCGCCCATCATTTCCATGGGGCTCTTGCAGGTCGAGAGGTTCTCGATCATCTCGGGATAGAACTCTTCGACGAATTTGATCCATCCGGGGGAGCAACTTGTCATCATGGGAAGTTTGCCGCCGGTAGCAATGCGATGCGCCAGTTCCGAGGCTTCTTCCATGATGGTCAGGTCCGCGGAGAATCCGGTGTCGAACACGCGCGCGAACCCGAGCCTTCGCAGGGCCGCCACCAGCATGCCATCGACGTCCGCGCCGGGTTTGAGGCCGAATTCTTCGCCGAGGGTGACGGATACGCTGGGGGCGTGCTGCACCACGACCATTTTCTCGGGGTCGGCGATGGCGTTAAGCACCTCCTTGATGTAGCTCTGTTCGCGCAGCGCGCCGGTCGGACAGACCATGATGCACTGTCCGCAGTTGATGCAGCTGGAGACGTTAAGCCCTTCGCTGAACGCGGTGCCGACCATGGTTTTGCTGCCGCGTCCGACAAAGTCGATCGCCGCTACGCCTTGAATTTCCTCGCATACCCGGACGCACTTGCCGCACAGGATGCACTTGGCGGGGTCGCGAACGATGGAGGGGTTCGAAGAGTCGACGTGATATTCGTTCTTGCCGCCCGAGTAACGCCGCTCGCGCACGCCGAGCTCGTTGGCCAGACCCTGCAGCGAGCAGTTGCCGCTACGCACGCAATACAGGCAGTCGTCGGGGTGATTGGCAAGGAGCAGCTCGATGATGGTCTTGCGGGCACGCAGGGCGCGCGGGGAGTGGGTCTGTACTTTGATGCCCTCGCGCACGGGGTAGGCGCAGCTCGGTACCAGGGTGCGTTCGCCGTCCACTTCGACCACGCACATCCGGCATGCGCCGGTCGGAAACAGGTTTTCCATATGGCATAGCGTCGGTACGGAAATGCCGTTGCGCTTCAATGCGTCAAGCAGCATCTCGCCGTTTTTCGCCTCGATTCTGCGGTTATTCACTTCGATGGTGGCCATAGCTGTTCCTCAGTCCATTCTTACTGTCAGTCGGGTGTCTTCTTGTCAATACGATAAAGCGCCGGGCCTTCGTACCAGTCTTCGAAGGCGCTGGAGGAGAACACACTGATGGTTTGTTCGCTCTCACGGCGTTCACGGTCGATTTCATCGGCGCCGGGCACTTTCAAATGGACCGCGTGGGTGGGGCATACGTCCATGCAGGTGCCGCAACCGATGCACTTGTCTTCGATGATGTAATGGACTTTTCGCGGCACGCCCACGATGGCCCTCTCGATGGGACACCGTTGCGCGCACAAGTCGCAGCCGTCGCACAATTCCGGGTCGATCTCGAATGAGCGCAACTCCGGGCAGACGCCTGCGGGGCATCTGCGCTCGTAGATATGGGCTTCATACTCGTCCCGGAACCAGCGCAGGGTGCTGAGCACCGGATTGGGCGCGGTTTGGCCCAATCCGCACAGGCTGGTGTCTCGAATCACTTCCGCCGCGCGGTTAAGCATGATGACGCCCTTGAACCGTTCGAGGGCCTCGAACCTGGACTCGTTCTTGCGTCCTCGCGTGATGCGCTCGAGGATCTGGAGCATGCGCAAGGTTCCTTCGCGGCAGGGGATGCATTTCCCGCAGCTCTCCCGCTGGATGAACTCCATGAAGAACTTGGCCACGTCGACCATACAGGTGTCTTCGTCCATGACCACGAGGCCGCCGGAACCCATCATGGCGCCGACCGTCTTGAGCGATTCGTAGTCGATGGAAATATCGAGGTGTTTTTCGGGTATGCAGCCGCCCGACGGGCCTCCGATCTGCACGGCCTTGAACTTCTTGCCATTGGGTATGCCGCCGCCGATATCGAACAGGACCTGGCGCAAGCTTGTGCCCATGGCGACTTCGACGAGGCCGGTCAGGGCAATCTTGCCCGAGAGCGCGAACACTTTGGTGCCCTTGCTGGTCGCGGTGCCGACGGCCGCGAACGCCTCGGCGCCGTTGTCCACGATAACGGGCACATTGGCGAGCGTCTCGACGTTGTTGATAATCGTGGGCTTATCAAACAGCCCGCGAACGGCCGGGAACGGGGGACGGGGCCTCGGCATGCCGCGTTTGCCCTCGATGCTGTTAATCAGGGCGGTTTCTTCGCCGCAGACGAAGGCCCCGGCGCCCATCTTGATGGCGATCTCCAGGCTGAATCCGCTGTCCTGGACGTTTTCACCGAGGAGACCGTAGGCTTTTGCCTCGGCGATGGCGTGTTTCAGGCGTTTGATGGCCAGGGGGTATTCGGCGCGGATGTAGACATAGGCCTTGGTCGCGCCGATGGCATATGCAGCGATGGCCATCCCCTCGAGAAGCCTGTGGGGGTCGCCTTCAATGACCGCGCGGTCCATGAATGCGCCTGGATCGCCTTCGTCGGCGTTGCAGACGACGTACTTCTTGTCGCTTTCGGCGGCCAGGGCGAATTTCCATTTCTTGCCTGTGGGGAATCCGCCGCCGCCACGCCCACGAAGGCCGCTTTTTTCAACCGTGTCGCACACTTCCGGGGGCGTCATGGAATGAATGACCTTGGCCAGTGCCTTGTAGCCGCCGTGGGCGGCGTATTCCAGGATGTTTGATGGGTTAATGACGCCGCAGTTCTTGAGTACCCACCGCGTCTGCGGCGCGAAGAACGGATGGTCGGACAGTCTGTCCACGTTATGCCAGGGCAGGGCCCCGTTGGTGGTGAATTGTCCCATGACCATATCCGTGGGGATTTTGCCTGCCAGGACGCTTTCGAGAAGGGGTTTAACCTTGTCTTCGGTGACATGCTGAAAGGCTACACGGGCTTTGCCGGGCATGTGAATATCAACGATGGGCTCGACGGCGCAGAGGCCGATACAACCGACCTCGACGATCTCGGCGTCCATGTTGCGCAGTTTGAAGAAGGTGCGAATGGCGCTGAGGGTTTTTCCCGCGCCGGCGCCGAGGCCGCAGGTGCCGGCGCCCACATAGACCACGGGGCGGCCGAGTTGCTCGCGGCGCAGCATGGTCAGCTGCTTCTCATATGCGGCTTGCGTGGCGGCGTCGAGATTCCCTGCGCGCCCGCAGGCGTAGTCGAGGAGGGCTTTTTGCGCGTTCGTGGGGGTCGTTTCGGCATTACCGTTCGTTTTCATTTTCGACCTCTTCCCGGAGTTCGTCCAACAAGCCGCGGACCTTTTGAGGGGTCATATTGGCGTGGAACTCTCCGTTGATGCTGATCACGGGGGCGAGTCCGCATGCGCCGATGCATGCGACGACCTCCAGGCTGAACAGGCCGTCGCGGGTGGTTTTGCCGGGTTCGACTTTCAGTTCTTGCCGGACCGCATCAAGGACTTTCAGGGAACCTTTGACATGGCACGCGGTTCCCCGACATACCTGAACGTGAAACCGCCCGAGCGGCTGAAACCGGAACTGGTTGTAAAACGTCGCCACGCCGTAAATCTTGCTTGCGGGCAGGTTCAGGTGCGCGCCCACTCCGGCGATGGCTTCTCTCGACAGATACCCGTGTGTGTCCTGGATCTCCTGCAACAGGGGGATCAGGGCATCGCGTCCCGCGCCGGGGTAGCGGTCCAAGATGTCTTGAATGTCCGGCTGGATGGCTGGCTGCTCCGTGCTCGTGTTCATGAATTGATTTCCTTTTCTGCCGCCTGTTGGCCGGCGAAAAACGCCACCTTCTCCAGCGACATGCTGAGGTCCAGATTCTCGATATAGACGTGCGGCGGCACCCAGACATGCGTGGGGGCGAAGTTGAGCAGTCCCACCACCCCTGCGCGGCACAGGCGCCGTGCGACGTCCTGCGCTGCTGCCGCCGGGACGGCGATGATGCCTATCCGGATACCTTCCCGCTCAACGATTTCTTCGAGCTGCTGCACGGGATAGCACCGGCAACCATGAATGACGCGGTTCACCTTGGCCGGGTCGTTGTCGAACGCCGCCACGATGGGAATCCGCGGGTTTTGCCGCGGGGAGAACGCCATCAATGCCCTGCCCAGGTTGCCGATGCCGACAAGGGCGACCCTCTGCGCGTCGGCGTGAGACAGGAATTCGCTGATGCTGGCTCCCAGTGCGGCCACGTCATAGCCCCGAACCGGACTGCCGGTATAGCCCGTGGCCATGACGTCGCGGCGCACCTGGGCCGCCGTACATCCGGACTTCGAAGCGAGTTCATGTGAGAAAACGTGGGCCTGGCCGGCGTCTTGCATGTCCAGTAAGACGCGGCGGTACACACTCAGTCTGGCCACAGTTTTATCGGAAATCACGGCGCCACCCCTTTGTAATCGGTGCTCTTGTGAACTTGTTCACATTGTGATTCGTTTCACAGAAACTATACCATCCGAGAAGCGGCGTTGTCAAGGAGAATCGTGACTTTCTATCACGATTTGTGCCGCAGTCCTAACTTCTTATATTTTAAGGGTTTATCAGAAGGTATCTGCGTTTCACGCCAGACATACGCAGCCTGAAGCCTCTCAGGCGAAAGCATGACGGGGAGGCATTTCACCCCAACGTTGAGGTTATCCGGGTTTGGCAAAGGCCGGCGTAGAAGAGATGTCGAAAGGGGCATCCAGAGGACCAGGAGAACCTTCGATAAGGGATTGGAAAACCAGTTGACAGGACTGACCTTCCGTCATAAAATGCGTTTGTGCATTTCATAGTGATCTGGGTCAATTGGTTCAGTAACTGGGAGGATTGATGACATGAAGAGAAGAGGATTTACCTTGATTGAGCTGTTGGTCGTGATTGCCATCATTGGGATCTTGGCTGCGATTCTGTTGCCGGCGTTGGCGCGTGCGCGTGAAGCGGCCCGCCGCGCGAGCTGCGCAAACAACCTGAAGCAGTTTGGTTTGATCTTCAAGATGTACGCGAACGAGAGCAAAGGCGAGAAATTTCCGCCCATGATGCTGTACCACGCGGGCTCCTACGACACCAACCCCGCGGCGGACAGCCAATATGCGAACTCGAACCACCTGTGGCCTCACTGCCCGTACTTGTATCCCGAGTACTGGACGGACGTGAACATTGCGCGGTGTCCGTCTGACGTGGGCGCCGACACGTGGGGTTACTGGGAGAATTATTACGTGGAACAACCGCTATATCCCGGAAGGTTCTGGAACATCTGTTACAACTACCTGGGCTGGGCGTTTCAGCCTCAGCACTACCTCCTTCCGGGTGTGGACGAGAACAAGTATCCGATGAACTGGGTGACGGATTTGCACCCGGACTTTTTGGGAATAGTCTCGAGTACGGGCCCCATGTTCAACGCGTTGACGGGTGGCCTGCCAGTAGCGTCGGTAGTGTCGGTGAACGATACCGGTTTCTGGAGTTCGTTGCATGAGGGCGACATCAGTCTCACCGATAACCAGACCGTATACCGTCTGCGCGAGGGCATCGAGCGGTTCTTCATCACGGACATCAACAATCCTTCTGGGAGCGCGAAAGCGTAGAGTCAGATTGCGGTGATGTGGGACACGGCCATCGTCGCGACGTCACCGATGTCGGACCACCGGCCTTCGTTCAATCATATTCCAGGCGGCGGGAATTCGCTGTTCATGGACGGTCACGTCGAATTCATCCGGTATCCGGGCAAGTTCCCCATCAATGCCACGTGGTCCCAGGTGATGACCCAGATGATGGTGGCGATGGATCCCTATGGTTGATAATCGCGCCGGTCTGGACACCCCAGCGGTTCTGGCGTGAAGGCGGAGTTCATAAAGACGAGATCGGGTGAATAGGAGTCCGGCCCGGGTTTGGTGCGTGCGGAAGGGGGAACCGCGACGTCGCCCGGGCCGGATTGTTTCGAAAAGGGCCGTTAGCCTTGCGGACGAGGGGGTGGGATGCAGTATACTGTGTCGGTGTTGGGCGTTAGTCTTCCAGTTAGGGGGCCGCAGCATGAGCGGGTCGCGTTTAAGTTCGGGGGCCATGAGGCCGGGCACGTTCCCGGCGAATCAGCACGAGGGGGCACTCCCCATGCATGACGCCGAGAACCATCTCTCGCCGAAACAGCGTGAAATTCGCGAGCGCGAGGAGCTTATTCTCGAGGTTGCCCGGGAGATGTTCTTCGACGAGGGCTATTACAACCTTACGATGGGCAAGATTGCCCAGCGGATCAACTGCGCCAAGGGCACGGTCTATCTCCATTTCCCGTGTAAAGAGGACATTATCGTGACGTTAGCCGAGCGCGCGCACGAGTCGCGGTACGCGATGTTCCAGCGGGCTATGGCGTTCGCGGGCCGGAGCCGCGAACAGATGCTGGCGTTCGCTATCGCGACCGAATACTTTTCGCGGCTCTACCCGGGGGATATTCAAATCACCCGGACCATTACCCGCTCGTTCCGCGAGAAGGTGTCTGCCGGCCGCGAGAAACGTTTCGAGGAGGTCGAGCAGCGCGTATTGAGTTATCTTGTGCGGCTGGCTGAGCAGGGCGTTGCCGACGGCGATTTGGTGTTGCAGCCGGGTATGACCGCCGGCACCGCCATCTATGGGTTGTGGGCCTTGGCCGACGGCGGGCATGGTATCATTCTGAGCGGTGTCTCTCTCGGCGGGCTCGGGATTCAGGATCCTTGGGGGAAGCTGCTCGCGTTTCTGAACCGGCTCTCCGACAGTATTGGATGGCGGCCGCTATCGTCTGAGTGGGACTATGACGCCACCATCGAACGGATAAAGCGGGAAGTGTTTTTTGAGGAGGCTCGAAGACTGGGGGAATTGCCTGCGGAGGAGTGATGCATTCCGGTTGCGGGATGTGTGCCTGCCAGGCCAGTGCGGCCCTTGGTTGGTCCGGCACAAGGCCGGAAGCTCCGCCCGGACCGCCCACAATCATTATTTGTGGGGGAGGGCGGCCGTCTTGACCCGTTCAGGGTCAACGTTTCCTGGAAAGGTTTGCGGCGGCACCGGCGCGTCTTCTACCATGTGGGTGGAGGGACGTTTATCATGCGAAAAGCCGAAGTGAACCGGCCGCCTTTTCCGCGGTCTGAGATGAGCCGCCGGCGATTTCTGGGAAGCGCGGCAGTCGGGGCGGCGGCGTTACACACCGCGGCTTACGCCCAGCCATCCGGCGGGAGGCCTTCGGGGAAGCCCAACGTGGTATTTGTGTTCGCCGATCAATGGCGCGCTCAGGCCACACCCTATTCGGGCGACCCGAATGTTGATGCGCCACACCTGGCCCAATTGGCTTCCGAGAGCGTGGATTTTGTCCGAGCAGTGTCGGGGTGCCCGGTGTGCACACCCTACCGCGCCAGTTTGATGACCGGGCAGTCCCCCCTGACCAATGGCGTGTTCATGAACGACGTGCCGCTGCCTGGCAATGCCGTCACGATTGCGGAGGCTTTCAAAGACGCCGGTTACGACACGGCGTATATTGGCAAATGGCATCTTGACGGACACGGCCGGTCCAGTTACATCCCCTGGGAGCGGCGGCAGGGGTGGGACTACTGGAAGGTCCTCGAGTGCACCCACAACTACAACGATTCGGCTTACTACGCCGATGCGGACCAGAAGCTTGTCTGGGAAGGTTACGACGCCATCGCGCAAACCCGTGATGCGCAGCAATACATCAAGGACCATGCCAACGGGCAGAGGCCCTTTATACTGTTCGTGTCGTGGGGGCCGCCCCATGAGCCTTATGAGACCGCTCCCGAGAAATACCGGCAACGGTTCCGGCCGGAAGACGTGGTCTTGCGGCCCAATGCTCCCGGGGAGGCTCAGGAGAAAGCCCGTGCCGGCCTGGCGGGATACTACGCGCACATTGCCGCGCTCGACGATTGCCTCGCTGACCTTGACCGGACGCTGACGGAGACCGGGATTGCTGAAGACACGGTGTTCGTGTTTACATCGGACCACGGCGACATGCATGGCTGCCATGGTCTGTGGAAGAAGCAGTGGCCCTACGAAGAGTCCATCCGCGTGCCGTTCTTGCTGCGGTATCCCGCTGTGCTCGGCAAGGAGGGGCGGGTGCTTGAAACGCCCATCGATGCGCCGGACATCATGCCCACGCTGCTCGGTCTGTGTGGCTTGCCCATTCCCGGCAGTGTAGAGGGTTTGGACTATTCGGGCCATATCCAGGGGGGACCGAATCCGGGCGATGGCGCGGCGGTGATCATGTGTCCGCAGCCGTTCGGGCAGGTTACGCGCAAACAGGGCGGCCGGGAATACCGAGGTATAGTCGACGGCCAATACACCTACGTCCGCGCTCTCGATGGGCCCTGGCTGCTGTTTGACAACGAGAACGACCCGTACCAGCTCAAGAACCTGTGTAACGAGCCGCCGGCGGCCGAGATTCAGGCAAGACTGGACGCGCAGTTGAACGCCAAGCTTGCCCAGCGGAGAGACGAATTCTTGCCCGGTCCCGTATATATCGAGCGTTTCGGCTACACCGTGGACGATTCGGGCACGGTGCCGTACAAGCCCTGACCCCGTGTTTTCGGCGTCACGCGGCGCGCGGGCGAGTATTCAAGGATAGACTTGGAAAGGAAATGGCGAATCCATGCACCGGATCTCATCAAGCGCGATGCTTGTGTTGATGGCTGGGATGGGGTGCGCGTTCGCAATGCAGGCGAGCGCGGGGGAAGATGAACCACTCGCGCGCATCGACTGGATGCAGAAAGCCTACGGTGACGGGCGCCACAATGCCTTCACGGACCTCACCCGGTGGAAAGACATGTACTACCTCTGCTTCCGCCACGGCGAGGATCACGGTTCCATGGATGGCGAGATACGCGTAATGCGCAGCCCAGACATGAAAACATGGGAACCTTGCGGGACGCTGAAGACTTTCGGCGATGATCGCGATCCGCATTTCGCCGTTACGGGGGAGCGGCTCTATGTGTACTTCGGCGTGTGGGACCTCGAACACGCCGAAGACCACGGCACTCCCAGCCGCCAGGACGTGCGCTCGCATTTCGCGTCGTCGGAGGATGGTCAGACGTGGTCGGACGTGCGAGGTGTTTACGAGCAGAAGTGGTGGCTGTGGCGCGTACGGCATCATGGCGGCGCCTTTTACTCGATAGCGTATTCTGCGTACCGTCCGCGGCCGCCGATGCGCGAATCGCGGCTGTTGCGGTCCGAAGACGGCCTCGCGTGGGAGCTGGTGAGTACCGTTACGACCGAGCGCATGAGCGGAGAAGCCGATATGTGGTTCGAGGACGACGGCTCGATGTGGCTGGTCACTCGTACTGGTGATGCGCCGGGCAACGCCTGGCTGCACCGGTCCGACCCGTCGAAACAAACCTGGACCGCGCACGATTTGGGCGAGTTGATTCACAGTCCCGCGATTGCGGAGTGGAAGGGCCGTTTTTTTGTCGCGGGCCGGGGCCGCAACGCGGATGGGGGG